>Ga0208695_1000110_pt1 | contig 111117 bp, 107 predicted proteins | sample AD_UKC111_MetaG_FD_184449 | JGI IMG/M metagenome (GOLD analysis project Ga0208695, IMG submission 184449) | Active sludge microbial communities of municipal wastewater-treating anaerobic digesters from Hong Kong - AD_UKC111_MetaG (SPAdes)... | ecosystem: Engineered > Bioreactor > Anaerobic >... | reverse complement strand
CCAGAGACCTGCTGATTTCTTCACGTTCTCTGTTTGTTATTCGTCCATATCTTGTTTGCATACGAATGATTTTATCTCCTCATCCGTTGCACTAAATTCCTGACGCCAAGTATTTAATACTTCAAATATTCCACGAAGTTCTCCATGAACCCCTCCAGCCAAATTTTTACGTGTTGCATACTTAAGTAGGATAATTGACAAAAGAGTCTATTTTCCTACATGATCCTAGATGATTACAACAGAATAACAATTATCTCCAGGGAAGACCCAAGGTTCTCAAAATTTTACCTTTCTCACTTCACCGACGGTGGATTGAAAATATTCATGCCGTCAAACAAGTCTGGACCCTCGTACTTGGCTTGCTCATAAGAATCGATCATGGCTTCCCACTTACCACCCAGCTTGGCAAAGAAGTCGACGGGGATACCAGAGACGCTGAAGAGTTGCTCCATTTCTGCGCCACTGTACTCACGACGGGCTGCCAGTGTGCGTGGGTCGGAAGTGCCATATTGATTCATCATTTCAATATATTTATCGGATAACCTTTGAATATCACTGGACGATTTCGCCAATTCGCCGCCCTTAAACAGGGTATCCAACCCCTGTAACAATTTTGCAAAGATACCCTTGGCCGATTCTCTTCCAAATATGCTCTTGATAACATCAAAGACCTGTTTGAGCCAGTCAACCAATCCAGGTTTATCGCTCAGGTTACCATTCGTGTCGACCGCGCCTAACACCTCGCCAAAATCACCGCCGTCGTCCACCGGAGATGGATCGGGGGTGATCACCGGCAGGACGTCAGCGTACTTTGTACCATCATCTGCGCTCTGCCATTCCGCCACCTCACGCGACACACGCAGGCTCAGGTCCATCCCGCTCTGCATTGTTCGCTCAAAAGAAGCCTTCAGACGCTCCACTTCCCCCATGAAATTCTCGCGACTGGGGCCTGACCAATCCATTCCCCTGAGATTGGATGCTGTGTTCTCGATCAAGTGTTGCCCATCAGCACAGATTTGATCCAGCAGTTTGGCACATTGCAGCGTTGCTTCAATATCCATGTGGATGATCGACATTCACGGCTCCTCAATAAATGTAATCTCTCAAACCGATTTTTACTTTATCATAAAACGAATCAATGATCGCAATAAACAAGCCACCAATTTTCCCAAATCCCTTGACTTGGAGTGAACTCCAGGTGCTAAACTATAAGCGTGAGGTGAACCATGAAAATTGCCGAAGTGAGCGAGAAATTCGGATTTACCCCCGACACATTGAGATACTACGAGCGCATCGGACTGATTCCCCCGGTGCCCCGTAATGGCGGCGGCATTCGCGAATACACCGAGGTCGATATAAAGCGTATCGAATTTATTCGCTGCCTGCGGAATGCCGGGCTACCCATCGAAACACTCATCGAGTACTTTTCCCTGTTGGAACAAGGCGATCGCACCGTGAACGCGCGAAAGGAACTTCTCGTGGAACAGCGCGAGATTCTCAAGGCGCGCATTGCCGAAATGCAGAAAACGCTTGAATTGCTAAACTACAAAATCGAATTTTATGACAATAAGATCATGGAAATCGAAAAAGAAATTAAGCATTAACCTGGAGTAGTGAAATGGAAAAACGGATTTTAGGTAATAGCGGATTGGAAGTCTCCGCTCTCGGACTGGGCTGCATGCGCATGAGCTTTGGCGATCATCCGACCGATAAAAAAGAAATGGTCGAATTCCTGCACAAAGCCGTCGACCTGGGCGTAACCTTCTTCGACACCGCCGAGGTTTATGGGCCCTTTACCAACGAAGAGTTGGTAGGTGAAGCCCTCCAGCCCTTCAAAGGCAAGGTGATCATCGCGACCAAGTTTGGCTTCAAACATGACCCCGAGATAGGCGGCCCACGACCTGGTTCCGGATTCGACAGCCGACCTGAGCAGATCAAACGCGTTGCTGAAGCCTCGCTCAAGCGTCTTCGCGTGGATGCCATCGACCTCTTCTACCAGCACCGCCCCGACCCAGCCGTCCCCATGGAAGAGGTGGCCGGCGCGGTCAAGGATCTGATCCAGGCCGGCAAGGTGAAACACTTTGGTCTATCCGAAGCAAACGCCGATCAAATCCGCCGCGCGCACGCGGTGCAGCCGGTGACCGCATTACAGAGCGAATATTCCATCTGGTTTCGCGAGATCGAAACCGATATCCTGCCCACGCTCGAAGAACTCGGTATTGGTCTGGTACCCTTCAGCCCGCTTGGACGCGGCTTCCTCACCGGAAAGGTCGATGAGAATACCACCTTTGCCCAGAATGACATCCGCGCGCGCAATCCTCGCTTTACTCAGGAAGCCATCAGGGCCAACCGGGTGGTGGTTGACCTGCTGGAAGAGATCGGCAAGGATAAAAATGCCACCCCTGCACAGATCGCGCTGGCCTGGCTGCTGGCGCAGAAACCCTGGATAGTGCCCATCCCCGGTTCGCGCAAGCTGGAACGATTACAGGAAAACCTCGGTTCACTGGAGATCAAGCTGGCTGCGGAAGACATCAAACGCATTGATGACGCCATGGCGAAGATCAACGTGGTTGGAACGCGATACTGATCATCAACTAATCTGGTTCTCAGGGAGAAAAAATGGCAAGTAATCATGCAAAGACATTGATCGCGTATTTTTCGCACTCAGGCAACACCCGGATTGTGGCAGAAACAATCCAAAAACTGACTGGTGGTGACCTTTTCGCTATTGAGCCGGTACAATCCTACCCGCAGGATTACAACACCGTGGTGGATATCGCCAAACAAGAGCAAAACGCTCATGCACGCCCGATGCTGACCGCGCAAGTTACCAACATGGCTGACTATGATGCGATCATCCTCGGCTATCCCAACTGGTGGAGCACCATGCCCATGCCCGTCTTCACTTTCCTCGAAGCGTATGACTTCAGCGGCAAGACGATCCTGCCCTACTGCACCCACGAGGGCAGCGCCATGGGTCGAAGTGAACGCGACATCGCACGCCTTTGCCCGACAGCCATCGTGGCAGGTGGGTTACCCATTCGCGGTTCGGCTGCAAGATCGGCCGAGGCGGTCGTCAGCGATTGGCTAAAGCGTGCAGGATTGATCAAATAAAGGAAAAAATGAAGATTGCTTACGCAGATTGTTATTCGGGCATCAGCGGCGACATGTTTCTGGCCGCGCTGTTGGATGCCGGCCTGCCGCTGGAAATCCTGCAGGCAGGTATCGACCGGTTGCACCTGCCCGAAAAAGTGGAGCTCAAACTGACCGAGATCCGCAAAGGCGCCCTGCGCGCCGCTGACGTGCAGGTGATCGTGCCTGAAAGCGGGCATCACCGTCACCTCGCCGATATCCTGGCGATCATCAACGGCAGCAGCCTTTCCGTTCAGGTCAAGACGAACGCTGCCAAGGTTTTCACCCTGCTGGCTGAAGCGGAGGCGCACGTGCACGGTACCACGGTTGACGAGGTGCATTTCCATGAGGTCGGCGCGCTGGATTCGATCGTGGATATCACCGGCGCCATGATCGGTCTCGAAGCGCTGGGAATCGAGCGGCTGTACGCGTCCGCCCTGCCTTACGGCACGGGCAGCATCGAGACCATGCACGGACGAATCCCCCTGCCCGCTCCAGCCACGCTCGAAGTACTGCGCATGGTCAACGCGCCGCTGACTCCCTCAGATGCCGAAACTGAACTGGTGACCCCTACCGGGGCGGCCATTCTGGGGGTGCTCGCCACCTTCGAGCGCCCGGCCATGAAGATCAGCGCCATTGGCATCGGTGCGGGTAAGCACGATCTGCCCACCCCCAACGTTGTACGCCTGTTGGTGGGTGAGACAAAAAATGAGCAGCCACCTGAGATGGTACAGATTGAAAGCAACATTGATGACATGAACCCGCAGTTCTATGGCTACCTGATGGATAAGTTATTCGCTGCCGGGGCGAAGGATGTGTACCTCACACCGATCCAGATGAAGAAGAACCGTCCAGCCACCCTATTGGGGGTGATCGCGCTGCGGCGCGACGAAGCCGCCCTGGCCGAGTTGATCTTGCGCGAAACCACCACGCTTGGTCTGCGAGTGCTGCCGATCGCGAGGCACGAAGGCCGTTTTGAACTGCGTCAGATCCACACTGCCTATGGCAACCTGACAGTGAAAGACAAGATCCTCAACGGGAAGGTGATCCAGTCCATCCCTGAATATGACGAATGTGTCCGGCTGGCCAACGAAAAGAACGTCAGTCTGGCTGAGATCTATAATTCCGTACATCTAGCCCAAAAAGGAGACAATTAACCATGCAATACCGAAGATTTGGAAAATTGGATTGGAAAGTTTCGGCGTTGGGATTCGGCGCCATGCGCCTTCCTACCACCGATGGCAAAGCCGCCAACATCGACCAGGAAAAAGTGGATGAGATGATCCACACCGCGGTCGACGGCGGGGTAAATTACTTCGATACCGCGTATGTGTATCACGATCAAAAAAGCGAAGCCTCGCTGGGTAAGGCACTTAAGGGTGGTTACCGCGAGCGCGTGCGCATCGCCGACAAGTCGCCGGTGTGGTTAATCAAAGAGGCAGGAGATTTTGATCGTTTTCTAGACGAATCACTCACGCGTCTTCAAGATGAAGCCATCGACTTTTATCTGCTGCACTCTCTAAACAATGACCATTGGACAAAGATCAAGGAACTTGGTCTGCTGCGACGTGCCGAAAAAGCTAAAGCCGACGGACGCATCCGCCATATCGGCTTCTCATTCCACGATAACCGCGATACCTTCAAGCGGATTGTTGACGGCTACGACGGCTGGGATTTCTGCCAGATCCAGTACAACTACATGGATGTCGATTTCCAGGCCGGCACCGAAGGCCTGCGTTACGCGAATTCGAAGGGTCTCGCGGTGGTCATCATGGAATCGCTGCGCGGCGGTAAACTGGCTGCCGACCTGCCCGCCACCCGTCCATTATGGGAATCGTCCGCGAAGAAACGCACTCCGGCCGACTGGGCCTTCCACTGGCTCTGGAACCAGCCCGAGGTGGCCGTGACCCTGAGTGGTATGAGCACCCTGGAACAGGTAAAGCAAAACATCGCCGCTGCCAATGAATCGGGTATCGGTTCTTTGAGTGAAGCGGAATTGGCTATGTTTCCCCAGGCGCGTGAACTGCTCGAAGCGCTCAGCCCCATTCCCTGCACGGCCTGCGAATACTGCTTGCCTTGCCCCAACGGTGTCGCCATCCCGCGCAACTTCGCTGTCTACAACGAAGCAGCCATGTACAACGACCTCGCTGGAAGCCGCAATCAATATAAGTATTGGATCCCCGATGATCAGAAAGCTGCGCGGTGTATCCAGTGCGAGGAATGCCTAAGCAAATGCCCGCAGCACATCCAGATAAGCACCTGGATGCCGGTGGTGGAGGAAGTACTCGGTCTCGGTCACGACTTCGTTTCGTCGATCTAGTACCGAAATACCAATCATTACATAATGGAGCAATTTATATGAAAAATTTTGTATTTCAAAACACCACCAAGATCATCTTTGGAAAAGATGCAACTGATCATCTTGCTGATGAGATGAAACATTGGGGAAACAAAGTGCTGCTGGTCTACGGCGGAGGCACCATCAAGAAAACTGGCCTGTATGACCGGGTGATGCGCCAATTGACTGGCAAGACCGTCTACGAACTCGCCGGCGTGGAACCCAACCCACGCCTGACCTCCGTGCATGAAAGTATACGTATCTGCCGGGAGAAGAAAATTGATTTCATCCTGGCGGTGGGCGGCGGCAGCGTCATCGACTGCGCCAAGGCCATCTCGGTGGGCGTGCCCTATGAAGGCGAGGTCTGGGATTTCTTTAAACGGAAGGCTTACCCCACCCGTTCCGTCCCGCTCGGGGCAATCCTGACACTGGCAGCCACCGGCACGGAAATGAACGGCAACTCTGTTATCACTAACATGGAGACGAAGGAAAAGATCGGACTGGCCGGTGTACCGGCGATGCATCCCGTTTTCTCGATCCTGGACCCGGTACTCACTTTCACTGTCCCGGTCAACCAGATTGCCTATGGCTGCGTGGATATGCTCTCGCACCTCTATGAAGACTACTTCTCACTACCAGATGGTACTCCTGTGCAAGATGGTCTGGCAGAAGCGATCATGCGCACGATCTTTGACCAGGTCTTCGTTGTGGAAAACAAGTTGGATGATTACGATGCCAGGGCGAACCTGATGTGGTGCGGTACCATGGCATTGAACACCATCATCCCGGTGGGCAAGGATGGAGACTGGGGCTGCCACGAGATCGAGCACGTCCTCAGCGCGCATTACGACATCGCCCACGGTGCCGGATTAGCCATCGTCACCCCGCCGTACATGAAGTACCTGTGCCAGTTCCACCCATCCAAGTACCGCCAGTACGGCGTCAACGTATTCGGCATCGATCCGAAAGGACGCACGGACTACGAAGTCGGTCTGGAAGCCATTGAGAAGACCAAGGCGCTGTTCAAGCAGATGGGCGCGCCAGTCACGCTCAAAGAAGTCGGCATCGGCAGCGAAAAACTCGAGCTGATGGTTGACCAGATCCTCCAGGATAGGACTCTCGGTAGCTATGCCAGGATCGGCAAGCCTGAACTGCTTGGGATATTGAAAGAAGCACTGTAAATCGAAAGGTGTGTCCGAAAAGGGCACACTTTTTTTATCCTCGTATCACTGGCTTGACATTCAACTGTCAATCGTCTATACTGCGCTTAATCAAACAGAACGGGGAGCCCGAATGCCGGGCTGAGAGGAGGACGCACAGTCCTCGACCCGCATGACCTGATCCGGATAATGCCGGCGGAGGAATTCACGAATCAACACACAACCCTCCCCTGGCGGAGGGTATTTTTTATGTCTGCAAAACGAGCCATGCTCTTTGCCAACGGCGAACTAAAAGTCAGCAGATGGCTAAAAAGCTACCTGCGCGCGGATGATCTCCTCATCGCCGTGGACGGCGGGCTGAACCACCTGGAAGCACTCAGCCTCGCCCCCGCTCTTCTCATTGGTGACCTGGACTCGGTTACCCCTGCCCAGGTGCAGCGCGCGCAAGCCGCAGGCGCAGAGATCCGGCGTTACCCGCCCGCCAAAGACGAAACCGATCTCGAGCTGGCGCTGCTGGCTGCCCGCAAACTGGGCTACCGCGAGATCGTGATCGTGGCTGCGCTCGGCGGCCGCTTGGACCAGACGTTGGGCAACCTGAGTCTGCTGCTCCTGCCCGATCTGGTGGATTGCGACGTCCGCTGCGAGGATGGCATCGAAGAGGTTCTCATTATCCGTGATTCAGCCGAGATTCACGGCCAGCCGGGCGACGTGGTGTCGCTGCTGCCACTGTGGGGCAAGGCCAGCGGCGTGGTCACCACAAATTTGGAATACCCGCTCAAGTCCGAAACACTCTATCCGGAACACAGCCGCGGCATCAGCAACGTGATGACCGCTGAGAACGCCACGGTCAAGATCGCGGCGGGGAAACTTTTATGCATCCATACTCATGCTACTCCCATGGAGGAGAGATGAAAAACAAACTTATCCTCATTTTCATAGTTGTCAGTTTTGCACTGGCTTCCTGTCAGGCGAAATCAATACCTACCGATGAGCCGGTCACTTTGACCGTGATGACCCACGATTCGTTCGCCGCCAGCGCGGACGTGATCGCCGCCTTCGAGCAGGCCAACAACGTCAAGCTAGTCTTCCTCAAGAGTGGCGATGCCGGTGCTGCCCTCAACCGCGCCATCCTCAGCAAGGGCAGCCCGCAGGCCGACGTGCTCTACGGCGTGGATAACACCCTGCTCTCGCGTGCTCTGGACGAGGGCATCTACGAGTCATACGAGTCTCCCCTGCTGGCGAAGATCCCAACAGAGTTCAAAATGGATGCCAGCAATAGCGCCCTGCCGGTGGACTACGGCGACGTCTGCATCAATTACGACAAAGCCTTCTTTGCAGCGCACAACTTAGCGATTCCTCAAACACTGACCGACCTGACCGAACCAAAATATAAGGGGCTACTGGTGGTCGAGAACCCGACTAACAGCTCCACCGGGTTAGCCTTTCTATTCGCCACCATCGCCGAGTATGGCGCTGAAGGATATATCGCTTACTGGCAGCAGCTCAAAGAGAACGGATTGGTGATCGTCAATGACTGGAACACCGCTTACTACACCAATTTCAGCGCTTCGAGCGGTCACGGCCCGCAGCCGATGGCACTCTCCTACGCCAGCAGCCCCCCGGTGGAAGTGATTTACGCCGCCACCCCTCTGGACGATGCCCCGACCGCGTCGCTGGTGGGGAAGAACATGTGCTTTAGACAAATCGAGTTCGTCGGCATCCTCAAGGGCACGCAGCACCGCGAGTTGGCCGAGAAGTTCGTCGATTTCATGCTCAGTGTGCAATTCCAGGAGGACATGCCGTTACAGATGTTCATGTATCCAGTTAACCCCGACGCCAGCCTGCCTGATGTCTTCATCAAGTACACGCAGACTCCGGATCACCCGGCAACTCTTGACCCGGCAGTCATTGCCGCCAATCGCGATCAATGGCTTAACGACTGGACGGAGGCGATTCTGCATTGAGTGCGAACGGTAAGTCGGGAAGGCTCGGAAGAACGCTGTTGTGGCTTATCCCACTGGCTTTTCTGGCCGCGTTCTTCTTCCTGCCACTGGGCAAGATCCTCGCCACTGCGGCGCGGTCCGCGCTGGAAAATGAACTGGGGTTGTCTTCGTTCAAGCAAGCCCTGTCGCCACTGTGGTTCACCACATGGCAGGCTGCGCTATCGACCGTACTGACCCTGCTGCTCGGGCTGCCTTCCGCTTACCTCTATTCGCATTACAGGTTCAGGGGCAAACGCTTGATGCGTACCCTCACCACGTTACCCTTCATCTTGCCCACGGTGGTGGCGGTGGCCGGCTTCACTGCATTGTTAGGCCCGCGCGGTTTATTGAATCTTGGATTGATGAAACTGTTTGGGCTCGACCAGCCACCGATCATGTTTATGAACACGCTATGGGGTATCCTGCTGGTGCATGTGTTTTACAACACCACTATCGTGCTGCGCGTGGTGGGCAGCGCCTGGTCACAGCTCGATCCGCGCTGGGAACAAACCGCGCGCATGCTTGGAGCTTCGAAAAGACAGGCGCTGCGTGAAGTCACCCTGCCGCTGCTACGCCCATCGATATTGGCAGCCACACTGCTGGTCTTCCTCTTCGATTTCACCAGCTTCGGAGTCATCCTCATGGTGGGCGGACCCTACTTCTCCACGCTCGAAGTGGCCATCTATCAACAAACCATGTCCCTGTTTAATTTACCCCTGGCAGGGATCCTGGCGGTGGTGCAGCTCTTATGCACCTTCGTGATCACCTGGATCTATTCAAAAATAAATGGTATTCGGCGCGTGCCGCTCATGCCGAGGTTGGAAGGAGAAATACTGCGCCAGGCACGCAGCCTGAAAGAGAAAGTGGCTCTCTGTGGGATGAACAGCCTGCTTGCACTGCTGCTGGTGGCTCCGATGCTGGCGCTGGTGCTGCGTTCTTTTCTGCGCCTGGCTGCCGATCAGGGTAACCGTGGATCTTTCACCCCCGGTTTCACCCTGCAATATTACACGCAGCTCTTTGTCAACTCGAACCAGTCGATCTTTTACGTGCCCCCGGTCAGCGCAGCTCTCAACTCGCTGCTCTTCGCGCTGCTCACGGTGGTCTTCTCGCTGGTGCTGGGTACGCTGACCGTCTACGCAATTTTTCACAATCAGCGCTCTCAGCGCTGGTTGGATGTGTTAATTACGTTGCCTCTGGGTGCCTCGGCGGTGACGCTTGGGTTGGGCTTCGTCATCACCTTCAACCGCGCACCGTTGAACGTGCGCCACTTCCCGCTGCTCATTCCCATCGCGCACGCGCTGGTGGCCACCCCCTTCGTGGTGCGCAGCCTGCAACCAGCGCTCAATTCCATTCCCACTTCGCTGCGTCAGGCCGCCAGTGTGCTGGGTGCTTCTCCGGTTAACGTATGGCGCAAGGTCGATCGGCCGCTGCTTCGCCGACCGATGCTCGTAGCAGCGATCTTCGCTTTCACCATTTCGCTGGGAGAGTTCGGAGCGACCTCTTTTTTGGCGCGCCCAGAGACACCGACGTTGCCGGTGGCCATCTACCGCTACATCTCCATGCCTGGCGAGCTGAATTACGGGCAGGCGTTGGCCATGTCCACCCTCCTGCTCGTATTGTGCGGGCTCTCGATCTATTTACTCGAAAAGCTACAACCCGAAGGAATGAACGAGATATGAACAAACTTGAAGTCGTGAACATCCAGAAAGAATACGAGGGTAGTCCGCTGTTGAAAGGCATCTCCTTCGAGGTAAATACCGGCGAGGTGCTGTGCCTGCTGGGACGCTCCGGCAGCGGCAAGAGCACACTTCTGCGTATCATCGCAGGTATTGAAGATTGCGAAGGCGGGCAAGTGCTATGGAATCATGAGGACATGGCCGCTGTGCCCACCCATTTACGCCGCTTCGGGTTGATGTTCCAGGATTACGCTCTCTTCCCTCATTTGGATGTGCACGACAACGTCGCTTTTGGCTTGAAAACACAGGGGCAAAATAAACAAACCATCGAACAGAAAGTGTCCGCCGCGTTGGAACAGGTAAACCTGGCCGGTTTCGCCAGACGCAGCGTCACCGATCTATCCGGTGGCGAGCAACAGCGGGTGGCGTTGGCGCGCGCGTTGGCTCCGGAACCGCGCCTGCTGATGCTGGATGAACCCCTGGCTGCGCTGGACCGCGCCCTGCGCGCCCAATTGCAGGAGGAATTGCGTCAGGTGCTGCACCACGCGGGAATCCCGTCCATCTATGTGACCCACGACCAGGACGAAGCGCTGGCACTTGGCGACCGCATTGCCCTGCTCAACGAGGGTCAGATCGTGCAGATTGGCTCACCGGAGGAGGTTTACCGCCATCCGCGCAGTGAATGGGTGGCCCGTTTTCTGGGCATGGAGAATATATTCGAGGGAAAAATCATCCGGCTAAATCCTTTGACCGTATCCACCGGGTTTGGAGAGCTTGAAGTAGCTAATAAGGATAACAAACGGTTGAACATTGGTGATGTGGTAAAAGTGGTTCTGCTATCAAAGGATGCGGAGATATCAGATGCAAAGAAAAAAGGCACCTTGCTGACCGTTATCGAATCCGTCTTTAAGGGGGATCATTACCGCACGGTTGGGAAGAACGATAAAGGGGAAAAATTAGTGATCAACCTGAAGTTCAAAACTCATCCGAATGAGAAAATCAAAGTAGATCTTGAAGCAACAAATCCACGTATCCTGGTTTAATTTCCGATTCCCCAAAGTAGGCGTAGATCATGAATTTCTTCCCTGAAATAAAGAAACTCCCCTCGCAATGTGAGGGGAGTGCATCTGTCTAATATCTCTTATCCGGATTTTTCGTCCGTGTTCTTCTCTTTGAATAACAATCGCGCGATCAGAATGGTGATGATAATCACGATGATGCATGCCGCGATAATCGGTAAAGCTACGGAGAGTACTGAAACCACAGTCGAGGTGGCGTCTTCGGCGATGCTAACCGGAACGTTACCTACCCCGCCGGTGACAGCGGTAACAGCTGGCCGTACTGCCAGTGATTTAACCGCATGAACTCCACCGGCAACGAAAAGACCCGCGATCAAACCAACCACCGGGTTGACGTGAGCCAGGTTGGAAGCGCTGGCAGCGAACACTATAGCTCCCGCGGTGGGGCGAATAAAACTCTGGATCACGTCGTTCACGTGATTGACCGCAGGTACTTTGTCGGCTACGATCTCGATCACGCACAAGAAGATTAAAACGCCAAGCACCCACCAGGAAGTGAGCGTATCCCAGGGGGTTTTGAGCGTGATCAGTTTGGTGTACTTCGCCAGCAACCCGACGACAAGTAATGGGATGTAAGCGTTCAACCCCGCGCTGGCGGACAAACCAAAAGCCGAAAAAATGTTGATAATCTCCATCATCCTCTCCAAAACTGGTTTAAAACTGGATCCCTGTCCATGTGCCAAGCAGAACAACACGCAACAGATCAAACAATCCGATCTGGATAAAAGCGGTCAGGCATCCTAAAGCTATATACGTAATCTTTTGGCTACGGTTTCTAATCACGACCTCTTTTTTCAAGATCAGTATCCAAAGTAAAGTGTACACGATTGTAACCAAAATCGGTATGGTGAGCGTGGAAATCACTGCCACTGGCAAATACATCCATTCCGGGGCATACAGAATGAGAGGTACCATAGCTGCCTCTGCTAGAAAAATTGGTAAGAACTCATTCCATCTGCGCAACCCGGGACCGGCAGGTATATCGCCAAGCATAATTTGCCGCCAGAGCGGGACAATGATCGCCCCAAGCGCGAGACCCATGCTCAGACCGGTGATCAGCCTCAGCTCATTTGTTGGCGTGTACAGCGCGTGATCGAAAAGTGTGTCGATGCCTGAATTAACGCCATCCACCGCGAAAAAGAGTACCAGCAACCCGATCACCACCCTGAAAATGGGAGAAGGATATCCGCTATTTTTGGTAATCCTGCCAAACCCAATCACACCCAGGGCGCAACCCAGAAACATGCCCGTGCAGCGGGCGCATAAGGGTAAGAGCTTCCCACCAATCTGCAACCGGTGGTCCGGGTTACCGTGACAGACCGAATCGGCCAGAGCCAGCAATTTGCCGTCGAGACCCCGCGGCGTCAAGGACAACCAGACGATGATCACAGCCATCGCGGCCAACGTGACCAGTATCGGTGCCAGCACCGGTTTTGATATTTTAGGTTTCAGCTCCGACCAGCGCATGACTTGATTATAAATTCAAAAGCGGGTAATTCCTCATTGTTTGTTGTTTTTTACCCTAGTCTATCCCCTCTCCATCCGCGGGATGAAGAGGGGAGATGAGTTGAGATTGAATAAAAATGGAATATTTAATTTTCTATGATTTGTTATGACCAGGTGAGAATTTTCCAAATGAATGATTTCCTCTGCTCACGATAAGAATGATCTAATGAAGAACTCCTTTGGAGGAGGAGCCTTTTTTACCAACCTTGTACGGAGTATTGACATTCATACTCCGCTGTGTTTTACTTAATAAGATGATGATCGCCATCATCATGGACTAGCTATCCTAACGATGAGGAGGTGGTGTCTACGATGTGTAGTAATTTTAAACACAGCGCTGCGGCATCCCTCCTCGTGATAATGTAGGGAAGCCGCAGCGCCAAACCACCGAGAGCCGTCAGTCGACGGCTTTCGGCCTTAATGGAGAAAAACTGATGATCAGAGACCAGTGGTACGTCATCCTGCAATCCAAAGAATTGAAAAAAGGTAAGGTAATCGGGGTACTGCGCATGGGTGAGCGTATGGTGCTCTGGCGCGATAACCAGGGCAATCCGGTCTGCCAGGCGGATCTATGTCCGCACCGCGGCGTGGCTCTCTCCATCGGTTGCCTGAAGGGCGATACCATCCAGTGCCCTTTCCACGGCTTCGAATATGACCGCGATGGCCGCTGCGCGTACGTTCCAGCCAATGGTCGGGCCGCCGAACTCCCCAAAGTCCTCAAAGTGGCCACCTACCCCTCCAGAGAAGCGCATGGATATATTTACATTTGGTGGGGAGAACCACGAGAGGAGTATCCTGCCCTGCCCTGGTTTGACGATCTGGATGAGACGTTCACCACCAGTGATTTCGTGGATCACTGGGCTGTGAAATACTCCCGAGCCATCGAAAATCAGCTTGACGTCTTTCACCTCCCGTTCGTCCATGCCACCACCATTGGCCGCGGCAACCGCACGGTCGCAGATGGCCCGTTGACAATCATCGATGAAAAATCTCTTGAAATTTGGGTTTACAATCGAGTGGATGACGGAAAAACCACAGCCAAGCGACCAGGTGAACTTGGCAAACCCACCCGTCCGCCGTTCCTCATTTTTAAATTCCCCCACCTGTGGATGAATCGAATTTCGGAAGACATGCGCATCACTGTCTTTTTCACGCCGGTGGATGATGAGAACACAATCATGTATCTGCGTTATTATCAGCGTTTCGTCAAATTCCCCTTACTGAGACAACTGGTGGCCGGGTTGATCAATCTATCCAGCATCGTCATCCTCAACCAGGATAAACGGGTGGTGTTGACGCAACGGCCAAAGAAATCGGGATTACGTATTGGCGAGAAACTCATCCCCGCCGACAAACCGATCATCGAATACCGCTCCATGCGTGAAAAATTGCAAAAAGTAGCCGGGCAGCAGATTGATTAAGTCGATTTTTTCTTTGCCTGTTTAAGAGGGACCAATTTAAGGACAGCCTCAAGGGTTTGACTTAAAGATGGACCGAGAAATACACCATCGACCCGATCAGTCAACTCGCGGTGGATAATGAACGCCGAACCTCCAAACCCAAACACCGGGGGCTGAGGGCATTTTTCCAGCAGGGTGGCAAAGCGTTCCAAAGCGATGGCCGATTCTTTCAACGTCGCCGAGAGGATAAGCATCTTTGGAGTATCTTCGCAGATGAAATCAGCCAGGTCGTTCAGCGGAATATCTGGACCAAGATATTCCACGCGATAACCGGCTTCGCGCAGCAGGATGGCCAACATTAAAGGTCCGATAACATGCAATTCGTCGGGGGCGCAGCCGATCATCACCTGCGGCGCCGAAGCATGAAGCGGCAATGATTGGAAGATAGCGAGGAGTCGTGAAAGAATAAAGTTACTGGCAAAGTGCTCAGTGGCAACCTTGATCTCTCCCCTGGCCCAACGCTCGCCCACTTCCACCAGCACCGGAGCCAGCACGCTTTCAAAAAGCGCGGTCAGGTTGAAACTTCCCAAGGCGTCTTCAAAAACTACCTGGGCTGATTTCTCGTCATGGCGCAGCAAGTCGTTCAGCAGGCGTTGCACGGCTACTTCCGCGCTGACCTTCCCAGACTGTCTGGAAGGGATCGGCCCGCTGGTGGAAATAACCACTTCTGGCATAGTACCCGCCGACTTCATCTGTTCCCATTCAGCCACGGCGGAACTGATGGATAGACCCGCTTCGATTCGGGCTCGAGTCCACAACAGCAGAGCAATGTCCCGTTCACTGTAAAGCCGGTAACCATTAACAGCCCGTTTAGGGATGACCAGGTTGTAACGCCTTTCCCAAGCTCGAATAGTCACAGAATTGATTTCGGTCTTATCTGAGACTGACTTGATGTTATATCGTGGCTCATCTGAGTAATCCGTGATCGTAGCCATAGATTCCACCCGCGAACAGTTTTCAAAAGATTATACAACCTTTTACAATTAATTCAATGGTGAATCAGATGATAATTTTGAAAGGTGGAATATAATTATTGCACCGGAGGAACACAATGACATCAGTAAAAGAACGCTTTTTGAGATACATAAAGATCGACACCCAGTCAGACATGAACTCGCAAGCTGTCCCGACGACAAAAAAACAGTTCGATTTGGCAAAGGTATTGGTCGAAGAATTAAAAGAGCTCGGTCTGCAAGATGCCAGCCTGGATGAAAATTGCTACGTAATGGCCACCCTGCCTGCCAACACTGACAAAAAGTTACCTGTGATCGGCTTCATTGCCCACATGGATACGAGCCCCGAGGTAAGTGGAGCGAACGTCAATCCGCAGATCATTGAAAAATACGATGGCAAGGACCTGCTCCTAAACAAGGAGCTGGACATGCACGTGACCCTCGAGGAATTCCCTGAACTCAAAAAATATATCGGCGAGGAAATGATCTTCAGCGACGGCACCACCCTGCTCGGCGCTGATGATAAAGCCGGCATCGCCATGATCATGGCCGCGCTCGAAAAATTAATCAACGATCCTTCAATCAAACATGGCACCATTAAAGTTGGCTTCACCCCCGACGAAGAGGTCGGTGAAGGCGCGACTCACTTCGATGTCAAGAAGTTTGGTGCCGATTTTGCCTACACTATCGACGGCGGTGAAATTGGTGAGCTCGAGTACGAAACCTTCAACGCGGCTGAAGCCCGTATCACCATACACGGCAAGAGTGTCCATCCCGGGTCGGCAAAGAACAAGATGGTTAATGCCATCCATGTGGCGACCGAATTTGATGCCATTCTGCCTGTACAGGAACGCCCTGAATATACTGCTGTCTACGAAGGTTTCTATCACCTGTTAAGTTTCGAGGGCGACATCGAAACCTGCAAAATGATCTATATCATTCGCGACCACAGCCGGGAGATCTTCGAAAAGCGCAAATCCCTGATGAAGAAGGCTGCCGACCTGATCAACGATCGTTACAGTGCCGGTACCCTCGAGATGGAAATGAAGGACCAGTATTACAACATGCGCGAGAAGATCGAGCCGGTCTTCCACATCATTGAACTGGCCCAGGCCGCCTTCGCTGAGTTGGGCATTAAGCCAATCACTATCCCCGTGCGCGGCGGGACAGACGGCTCACGCCTTTCATACATGGGATTGCCCTGCCCCAATCTGTTCACCGGCGGCATGTTCGCCCAGGTCGATATGAATGTATCCCAACTTCCGCCCTGGAAAAAGGCGCGGAGATGATCGCGAAGATTGCCGAAGTAGCTGCTAAGCGCTACTAGAATCAAACGTACCTAGCAGACACCCGATTTCTAGTTCAGAAACCGGGTGTCATTTTTTTAAGAATTTGTTCTTGACATATACTGGAGCTGTTTTTCCTTAATTGCCGAGTCTGGTTTTCCTCTTCGCCAATAGCTCATTCAATATCAGTGAAAGGATCACGATGCTGCAGCCGATGAGGAGTTTGACCAGGTTGGTCTGTTCACCAAACACCACCAGGGATACCAGGATCGAGAGTGGTACCTTCAGGTCGTTGAAGATCGCTAACGCTCCGGTATTCACCTTGCGCGCGCCGAGGTTCCACAAGAAGAAACAAATACCCGAGGCGAACACACCGAGATAAACTAGTGTCCAAAACTGCGGTGGGGTTACCTGAATGTTCTTAACTGGCACAAAGAGAAGAGTTGCCAGCGCGGTGATCGCGGCTGCGCCAAGATACAGCACACCAAAAACATCCTGGTCGCGCAGACCGGTCGTCCCGGCCATTACCTTACGGTAAAAGACCTGCCCAAAGGCGAAAGCCAAGTTCGAGACCTGCACCAGCAGGAATCCAAGCCAAATCGAAGATGAAAGAGGTTGCCCCGACTTCACCACCCATGTGCCCACCACGGCCAACGCGGCGGTGACGAGATAAAGCGCGTTAAATTTCTTTTCGATGGCATCGTCGATCAACGCCACATAGATGGGTGTGAAAACAGTGAAAAGCGCCACTTCATATGCTTTCAGATACCGAAAAGCTGCAATATAGGCAATGTACATAATGCCGAATTCGACCATTCCTGCCAGAGCCAGCTTCCAGCCCAACCGGGGGCTAATTCTCTTGAATTTCACGAAAGGCAGGAATACCAGCAAGGCAAAAGCCATACGCGCGAAGGAGACAAAGTTGGAGTCAATCCCGGTCAGATTGGTCTTGATCAACCCGAATGAAAATGCCCATGCAAGTGAAACAAGTAAGAGCCAACCCATTTTTACCTCAATCGTTATGCGATTTCAGAGGGTTGGATAACCGTCTCGTCGACCGTTTTGGACGAAAAATCTGGATCCTTCAGGAAAGTGATCGTTCCCACGCAGATTACCAATAAAACCGCGGCCAGCAATAAAGAAGGCGTGAACGAGCCATCAGGAGTACGCATCACTTCCATGATGTAAACGAAGACCACCGAGATTTGCCCGAATAACTGCATCAAGCCGTTCGAAGTGCCCTCCGGGGTTGGAAAAGTGATCTCCGTGGCAAACTGCATGGCGATGGGACTGGCGCTGACCAGAAAAAAGCCCATCAAGAAAGCGCAAACCATCAACAGCGGGTATGATGGAATGAAGGTTAATGCGATCAGAAATGGAATAGAGGATGCCACACCGATGAATAAGAACATCTTCCGTTTTCTCAACTGATCGGAAAAGGCTGGCAATACAATCGCGCCAATGATACCACCCACCAGGATGAGGGCGCCGAGGTCGCCGGCGTGAGTGGAGTCAATACCGCGGTTGCGAAAGATCGGTTCGATCCAGGTGGTGAGGCCGTTGAAAATGGCCATACCGAGGAATTGGATAAAGACGAGCAGCCAGAACATCTTATTACTCAAGGCGCTTTTCAATCCATCCAGCACGAGTGCGCGGTCGTCGGCGCTCTCACGGCTGGGTGGCGTGGGAGGATTATCCCGCGCCAAAATAATGAACACGATGGCAGAGAACAGAGCCACAGCACCGTAAGCCATCTGGATGATATCGATACGGATGGTAGCTTCAAGAGCCGGGGTGATGACCATGCCCAGGGCAATGCCGATCAGTCCTGAAAGTGTCACCAGACCCACAGCGGTGGCGCGGAATCCTTTCTCGAACCAACGTGCTGGAAGCGTCGTCCACGAGTTCATGAGGAAGGGCTGACCGATACCAATACCAATAGAGCACAGCATCACCATCGTGTAATTGGGTCCAGCGAATCCACGCAACAAACCAAAGACACCCATCAGCAAAGCTCCAAAACCCACCGCCTTGCGGAAGCCAAATTTATCGATCGCCCACGAAATGGGGATGGAAAGGATGACATAGACAACCATGAACGACATGGCCAGTTGTCCGATCTTGTTATCGGTCACACCGTAGAACTCGGCTGCCTGTTTGGTGATCGGAGAATACGAAACCCATAATAATTGCACCATCAGGTTGACAAACATAAAGACAGCCAGCGCGACCCAACGGTATGGATAAAGACGATACTCTTGTTCTTTTGGCATGACAGGCTCTTTCTTGGTAAAAAGGGATCTGAGTGATTTTACCACTCGCTAATTACTAACCCCCGTGGCTATGGAAAGTTGCAACACAATAACCGCTGATATGTCCAAAGGTACAATTTGCGGAATTTATATAACTTCCGCAGTCCAGAGACGCGCGTGAGGGTATGGCTGGACTATAATCTGGAATGTAAATATTAAAAAACAACAGGTGAATCCATGAATGAGATCCAGCAAGCCAAAGAAACCGTTGTTGAAATTTGCAAGAAACTGATCGCCAAGGGCATTTTGATGGGGACCGGCGGCAACGTGTCGGTGCGCGTGCAGGGGCAAAAAGCGTTCGCCATCACCCGCAGCAATTATGATTACACTAAAATGACCCCTGATGATATATGCGTCCTGGGCTGGGATATGACAGTGATCGAGAGTAACTTCAAGCCCTCCGTGGAAAGCGGTATGCACGCGGCCATCTATGAAAAACGAGCGGACACGAATTGCGTCATCCACACCCACCAGGTCTACGCCAGCGCGCTGGCGCTCACCCACACACCCATCCCCGCGCTCTACGACGAGCAGGTCCGTTTCCTGGGACGCTCGGTTGAGATCGTCGATTACGCCCCCTCAGGTACGCCGTTCCTGAAGAACAGTGTAGCCAAACGTCTGAGCAACAAAGCCAACGCCTACATCATGCAAAACCACGGCGCGCTGTTGCTCGGCCCCGACCCTGACCGCACCATCTTCAATGTCCAGTTGCTGGAAAAATGCGCCATTACCTACATCCTGGCACTGTGCACAGAAAAGAAGGTAACGAAGGTGCCGGATGTGTTCCGCGAACTGGCGTTCGCCATGCTGCGCAAGGACGAGAAGAAGGCAGCAGATCTGAACCGGATCCAATAAGTTGTTCTTGAATTAAAACCTGTTGGGGCACGATATATCGTGCCCCAACAATTATTTAGCTACGCCAATACTTACCCATTCAAACGCTTGTAAATCTCTTTGGTCTGGTTGTAATATCGCACAAATTCACCAAATATCTTGTCGTAGATCGCGCGGTTCTTGGGATCGGGGGTGTAAATGCTTTCAAACTCCACCCGGCTCTCCAACTCCTCGAACTTGAGCAAGCCCAGCGCTTCGGCAGCAATAAAGGCCGCGCCTTTGGCGTTAACCTCTATGGGATCCTTGACCTGGCGGATGGTTATGTTCATCACGTCTGCGAAGATCTGGCACCAAACACGCGACTTGGCGCCGCCGCCGACGAAGTTTAGCGCTTCGATCTTGCGCCCCAGGAACTTCTCTGCCGGGTTGAGCATCCAGCGCGTGTTCAGCGCCACTCCCTCGAGCACCGCGCGGATGATATCTTCGCGGGAATTCTCAAGAGAAAGGTTGAAGATCGACGCGCGCACGCTCTTGTCTTCAATGGGCGACCGCTCTCCAAACAACCAGGGAGTGTAGATCACGCCGTGGCTGCCAGCCGGCACACGCTCGGCAATGCGATCCATGATGCGGTACACGTCGGGGACGTGTTCTTCCTGCAGTAATTCGTCTTTGTGATAGAGGATCTTGTCACGCAGGTAATTCAGGTTGCCGCCCGCGGTGGTCTGCATGATGATCATCAGGTATTTGCCAGGGATGGCACAGGGTACGGACGCCAGCGAACTGTCGAGATCGGTTTTCTTGAACGGTACATGAGTGGCCATCCAGGAGGAAGTACCGATATAGAGATGCCCCTCATAATCTTTGACAGCCCCTGAGCCAATAGCCGCCGAAGTGGTATCGATAGCGCCAGCCACCACCTTGACGCCGGCTTTTAGTCCGATGGCTTCAGCGACACTGCCCTTCAACTCACCGACAATGGCATTGCATGGGATGATCTCGGGGAATTTATCGGGATCGATGCCGCAGTTGGCCAGCAGTACCTGCGCGTACTTTACGTTGCGCGAATCACGGTTATCAGTCACCCACGAAGTGAGGATCGAATCGGGGGTGGCGGTGAACCGACCGGTAAGACACAGGTTCATGTAATCGAGCACGTTCAGGAACTTGTATGTCATCGCGTAGATATCAGGATACTCGTCGCGGATGAAGAGCATATGCGCCGCAGGATCCTTGCCAGTCAACGAAGGCGCACCGCCGGTCAGGTTGATCCAACGCATGAGTTTAGCCGCGTTGTATCCCGCTAACTCGGGGGCACCGCCAGTGATTTTCTTCAGGTGTCGGGCTCCACGCATATCCATCCACAGTACGCAATTCATTAAGGCGTTGCCGTCTCGGTCGACCGCGACGGTGCCCTCCCCCTGGGTGGAACAGCAGACTGCCTGGATGGATTCCACATCTACCAACCCCTTGCTGACCAGCTTGCGTGAGGTCAACAGGAAGGCGTTCCACCAATCGCGCGGATCCTGTTCGGCGCCGCCGTTTGGCAGGATATGCATCGGTACCTCGATGAATTCCCAACCCAGCACACGCCCGCTCAGAGTGACCAGCGCGGTCTTGCAACCGGAAGTCCCCAGGTCAACCGCGAGGAAACAGGGTTCGCTACTCATACTATTCCGCCTTCTTTAAAACATCCGGATCCTTCAAACGTGTCAACAGGAACACACTGACCAGCATCAAACCAACCGCAAGCAGCATGGCAGGGGTCAACGTACCGTTCTTGTCTTTCATCACCTGCATGAGGTAGACAAAGACAACCGCGGCCTGCCCGAATAGCTGGATGAGCCCGTTGCTGGTGCCTTCGGGAGTGGGCCAGGTGATCTCAGCCGTGTATTGCATCCCCACCGGGCTCATACTGGTGATAAAAAATCCAAGCGCGAATGCGGAAACGTAAAGCAGCCAGGGGGTGGTGGCAAAAGTCAAGCCAAACATAAAGGGAATGGCGGCTGCCATCCCCAACAGCAGGTAGCGTTTACGCTTGTGAGTGCGGTCGGAGAACGGCGGGATAACCACGGCGCCGACAAGCCCGCCAACAAGCATCAACGCGCCGACGAGGCCGTTGTCAATCGAGCTAAAACCGCGTGGTTTGATGATCATTTCCACCAGGGTCATCACTCCATTAAAAACACCCATGCCGATGAACGATACAATGAGATAGAACCAGAACATGCGGTTCTTGAGGGCATTCTTCAGCCCGTCCAACATGAGCGAGCGAACTTCCATACCGGCAGGGCAGGGCGGTGTGGCGGGTTTTTCGCGGGCAAAGATCAGAAACAACAACCCAGAAAAAGCCGCGACACAGCCATAGATCAACTGCACCCTAGGAATGGAAATGCCCATCGTGTCGGTAAGCACCGGAGTGAGCACCTGACCGATAGCAGTGCCGATCAGGTTGGAAATTGTGATCAATCCCACAGCCGTGGCACGAAATTCGGTATTGAACCATTTGGCCGGCACAGTCGTCCAGGCATTGAGCAGGAAAGGTTGAGCGACGGCGATACCAATCGTGCTAATGAGCACCATGGTGTAATTGTCGCCAGTGGCTCCGCGTAGGATGCCGAATACACTCATGAGGACCACGCCAAGTCCAACTGTTTTGGTAAAACCAAATTTATCGATCGCCCAGGAAACGGGGATCGACAGCGGGATAAAGGCGATCATGAAAGTCATCGCGAGGAAATTGATCGCCTCAGGGGTGGTCCTGTAAAAATCAGCCGCAGCACTTGCGATTGGCGCGTAGCTGATCCAGAGGATTTGAATCGTCAGATTAATGAACATGAATACCGCCAGGATTACCCAGCGGTACGGATAAAGCTTGAATTCTTTCTTTTCCATGTCAAAGCTCCGCGTTTTGGATTTGGACAAGAAGATTATATCGACAAATGCGCTTACTGACAGTCAGATAAAAAACGGAAATTATTTATCAAAAGAAATGGAACGGGGTGCCCATTCCATTTCTTTGTTCATGAAGATCACTCAGGCTTTTCTGGCAGGGTAAACCAGACACAGAGGCCTCCGTCCGGGTGGTTTTCAGCGCCCACGGATCCGCCCTGACCCTCTACCAATTGCTTAACAATTGCCAATCCCAATCCAGCGCCACCCGAAGCCCTTGCGCGGCTCTTCTCACTACGATAAAAACGGTCAAAGATCTTGTCGACTTCCTCATTTGGCACGCCATTCCCCTGGTCGATCACTGAAACACGAACACCTTTGACAAAAGGCTCAGTGATGATCCGAATGGTGGAATTCTCGTGCGAGTAATTCAGCGCGTTATCGATAATGTTACCAATGATTTGTTCCACCCGCTGTGGATCTGCCCAGGTTTTTGGCAGATCTCCTGAAAACTCGGATTTCAGGTTGATCTGTTTTTCCGCAGCCTGTGGCTCAAATACATTGACCACTTTTTCGATCAAACGGGTAATATCCAATTCCCTTAACTCGAAATGCAGTTTACGCGTTTCTGCCAGGGTGAGCAACCGAAGGTCTTCCACCAGCCGTTCCAGGAGATAGGTTTCCTCCAGAGCCGGCGCGATGCTGACATCATTGACCGGGTAAATACCATCCACGATTCCCTCAAGACGTCCGCGCAGCACTGCCAGCGGAGTCCGCAGCTCATGCGCAATATCCGCCAGTAATTGTCGCCGTTCGATGTCATTTTTCTCAAGTGCCTCTGTCATATCATTAAAATGATTGACCAGTGCTGAGAGATCATCGTTCCCTTTTTTGGTGGCAATGCGAGTTGTTAGATCTCCACGCGATACTCTCTCAGCCGCTGAAATGACTTCTGCAATCGGGTTGACAACACGTTGTGTTAGCAGGATGCCCAAAACAATCGCGAATATGGCCACACCAATCGAGATTTGAGCGATCGGATTGATGACCGCAAAAGTCAATTTTAGTGGATGAGGGAGGTCTTGTGGATCGTTGATGATACCACCCACGATCTTTCCATTCACCTTGAGTTGTGAAAACGGCGCGCCTTCCGGAGGGTTATATTTTTGCCCAACCAGAGAGGTATCCGTCCGTCCATGATCGATAAGCACGATGCTGCTGCCATCAATGACGATCGAGTTGGACCAGTCCTGGGATATGAATCCACTTTCCGGGTTTTCCACGTTGCTGACCAATACACCAACGCCTTCCCAACTACCGTGTCCAATGTAATAAGCTTCCAGAAGCATGGCACTGGGAGAACGATAGAAAGGGTTTCCCATGGCCTTGTTATTAAGCTCGTAGGTTGTGGTGGTGAGAATTCCAAGTACCATTAAAACGACCACCATGATCAATGCCCTGAGTATGACAAAGATCAAGCGGCGTCGAATATCTTTTACTGAGGTTTGCGCTTTCTTTTCCATATTACCGTCCGGCGAATTTGTAACCTACTCCATGCACCGTGATGATGTACTTCGGCTCGCCTTCCGCTGGTTCCAGCTTTCTGCGCAGGTTACGGATGTGCGAGTCAATGGCACGCTCATAGCTTTCAAAGGCCACACCGCGCACTGCTACCAACAGCTGAGATCGGGAAAAGATCCTGCCAGGCTGGCTGGCCAGCGTAGCCAGGATCTCAAACTCCGTGGGCGTCAATGATACCTCACCTTCGGGTAAGATCGCAACGTAACGGTTGCGGTCAAGCGTCAAATCGCTCACCCGAATGATTTCCGCCGGAGAGTTGCCGGTGACACGCCGCAAAACAGTCCGAACGCGCGTGACCAACTCCCGCGGGCTGAAGGGCTTGGTCATGTAATCATCCGCGCCCAGTTCAAGCCCGATCAGTTTATCCGCTTCGTCCACTCTGGCGGTCAGCATGATGATGGGAGTGTTATGTTCACGGCGAACTTCGCGGCAAACATCCAATCCATCCATTCCGGGGAGCATCAGATCTAAAATGATCAGATCCGGATTCTCCCGCTCCACAGCGACCAGAGCTGATGGCCCATCGCTTGCAATAACAGTGTCAAAGAAGGCTGCTTTCAAGTAATCACGGCAGATTTCCACAATCTTCGGTTCATCATCCACGATCAATATTTTCTTTGACATTTTTTCCTTCCTCTTCCCAATGATCCATTATTCCAAAATGTAAACTCGTCTGTTATGGGAGCAATCCACAGTTGAAAAAACGTGGATTTCTCACAAGGTTCATTTCACTTCAGTTTCAACAACTTTTGAGCCTGGCAATAGTACAAGAACGATCACTGCCAGAGCGATGAGTATTTTTACTATGTTTTCGATCAACATGACGATCGAAATCATACCGAAATACGAGACCGCAGACATGACGATCACTATCACAGACGTGATCACTGCCATGACGATCCCCCAACGCTTCCAGGTCCAAAGGCCGCCGAAAGCGATCAGCCCACATACGATCATGAGTGCGTACAGTGCATACTGCAAGATACGCATGATTGGCATCGTCCCATCGCCTGATGGAACTTCACCGGAATTTGGCTGAATCCCGGCAGGAACGCCTGGTTGGTTTTGTTCGCCATTTTGAGCCTCCCCCATATTTTGGCCACCTGCATCACCTGATTGCGTAGTTCCATCCAGTATTGACGGTGACCGCATGCCACTTTGCTCTGTTCCATCCAATGAAGGAGGAATACCCTGGAGCAGATCTCCCTGAGTTCCCGGGGGCATGCTGCCCCCGGGAGCCCCGGAATACCCTAACCCAAGTAATTCATCCCCGCCCACTAGCGGCCATACCGCGCTTAGCAACATCAAGACTACAACTGAAATTGCAGCAATGGTTACGGTAACTGGTCGTTTCATAAAGTTATCTCTCTCCAACTTCCAAGTTACTCGTAACGCAGCGCTTCGATCGGGCGCAGTTTGGACGCCTGGAAAGCCGGGTAGATGCCGAAGAACAGGCCGATCAATACTGCCGAGAAGAATGCCAGGGTGATCACATCAGCCGTGACCTTGGCGGTGATCATCCCGGTCCACGTGAAGACCATGGCAATCAACGATCCCAGCAGCACACCGATCACCCCTCCCAAAATGGATAGGGTCATTGTTTCAACCAGGAACTGGAACAGAATCGCCTTTCGTGTTGCTCCAACCGCTTTGCGCAGGCCAATCTCGCGGGTTCTCTCGGTGACGGATACCAGTTCGATGTTCATGATGCCGATACCGCCAACAAGCAGGGAAATTGCAGCGATCGCGCCCAGGAAAGCCGTCAGTGTGCCGGAAACTTCACTCAAAGTCTCGAGCGCCTGAGCCTGACTGGAAACCGAGAAGGGCAGATCGTCGTTCAAAGTAAGCGCATGGTTGGATCGCAGAAGCAGTTCAGTGTCAGAGATTACCTGGTCAACAGTGTCAGCGCTCGCCGCAGAGATATAGATGGACGACAGGGTTTGTTTACCACCGCTCATGGCGTTGCTTCCAAAGAGCTTGGAGTAGCCGGTACTGAGGGGAACAACAATGATATTGTCACCGCTCGACATACCGCTGGAGGAACCCGAAGATTCAAACACTCCGATCACAGTAAATTCTACACTTTTTATTTTCAGTTTTCTACCGATAGGATCGAGACCTTCGAATAAATCTGTCGAGATCTGTGAACCAATGACGACCACCTGTTTGTTGGACAGATAATCTTCTTCAGAGACAAAACGTCCCTCCGCGATCGTGTATGATCTCACATCGAGATAATTCGGTGTGACGCCGGTTACCTCATAGTTCGATGTGCGGGAGCTGGTATTTACCGTGAAATTTGAAGAGTAAACTGGAGCCACTGATGCGATCCCATCGATATTCTTTAAGATCGATTCGTAATCCGAGAAATACAACGATACAGAAGTGCCGCTCGACATTCCCGGGCCAAATCTTCTTTGAGCTGAGATGGAGATCAAATTGGAACCCATGCTCGCCACCCGATCAGTGATGCTTGCGGTGGCACCTCGGCCCACACCAAGCAAGGCCACAACGGCAGCCACACCGATGACAATACCCAAAACCGTTAAGAAAGAGCGCAGTTTATTCGCGAGCAGTGCGCGCAAGGCAACACGGACATTTACCATTACATTCATTTTATTTCTCCTTCTTTTTGCCCGTCTGCTTGTCCAGCGCAGATCCATTGTTCCCGTCTTCCGGGCGATGGGCTACACCGGCGATCAAGGGTTCAGCGATCATTTCTTCCCGCTTGATCTGGCCATCCGCGATATGGATGACTCGCTCAGTGTGCCTGGCGGTGAAGGAATCGTGAGTTACATAAACCACAGTCTGGTGCCGTTCCCTGTGCAGCTTTTGGAACATGGCAATGATCTCTGCGCCGGTGCGGCTGTCAAGGTTCCCTGTAGGCTCATCAGCCAGCAGGATGGCCGGTTCATTCACCAGGGCTCGGGCAATGGCCACCCGCTGCTGCTGACCGCCCGAAAGTTGATTCGGGTGGTGATACATACGTTCGGCCAAACCGACGATTTCCAACGCTTCTTTGGCTTTTTCAAGTCGCATCTTTGCGTTTAAGCCATCGTATTGAAGCGGAAGCATGACATTTTCGAGGGCGCTGGTGCGGGGTAACAAATTGAATTGCTGAAAAACAAACCCGATCTTGTGCGCCCGCAAATTCGCCAGTTTATCCTCTGACATCTTTTCTACTTCCTGTCCATCGATAAAATATGAACCAGAGGTTGGGATATCCAAACATCCCAGGATCGCCATCAAAGTACTTTTGCCGGAACCAGAAGGCCCCATGATGGATACCATTTCACCATCTTCGATCTTGAGGGAAACACCGTCCAACGCGTGGACCTCCTGGTCGCCGAGCTTGTAGATCTTGTAAACATCTTTTACTTCAATCATTAATATGCCTCATTCGTGCAATGAATGGTGCACCATTTCTACTGACCGGGAGCACCACCACCTGAGGGGGGCATTCCACCACCATTGCCACCACCGAGAAGATTAAATCCATTATCCTGAGATTGCTGGGTGGATGAAGACGACGCGGTTGAATCACCCAATTCCACAACATCACCTTCAGCAAGATCACCGGAGACAACCACAGTGGTTCCAACGATCGTTCCGCTGGTGACAAACACCTGTTCAGTGCTGCCGTCAGCATTGACGCGGATCACATACTCGTTTCCGCTATCATCAGTCTTGACCGCGGACACAGGCACAGTCAACAGAGACTCTGCCGCGCCGGTATCGATCGAAATAGTCGCAGTGGCACCAAGCAGGATATTGGGATCGCTTTCATCAAGGGTAATGCGAACGGTATAACTGACAACTCCCGATAAGGAAGCTCCAACAGGGTTGATAAACGTTACCTTGCCAGTTGCTGTGACATTGGGCAAAGCGTCAAACGTGATCGTGGCAGTATCACCGAGTTCCACACGTGAAATATCCGTTTCATCGATTGAGACATCCACATATAGACTGGAACGATTAACAATGATGATGGCGGACGTGCCTTCACTCACCTGATCGCCTTCCTGAGTGAGGATCGCGGCAACTTCGCCGTCAAACGGGGCAATAATGTATTGCAGGTTCACAGTTGCCTGGGCAGCGTCCACCTGCGCCTGGGCTGAAGCAATCACGTCAGAATTGGGGCCATCTTTCACACGATCGTAAGCGCGCTGGGCATCTTCAAGGGCAGCCTTGGCTACATCTAAAGCAGCTTTGAGAGCCTGAATGTCTGCCGGTGAGGGTGTGGACTTGTAATAGTCCAAGGTGGCTTTGGCTTCATCGCGAGCGATGATGGCTTTCTGGAGATCTTCCTGAGCCTTGGCCTTTTTATCATTTGTATCTGGAAGATCTTTATATTTATTGTAAATTTTTTGTTTTTCCTTTACGTTGTTGTCAGCCTGGTAATATTGCGCTTCGTAAAGCTTTATCTGTTCTTCGGTGCCAATGGCGCTGCCATCGGTAGCATTCCAATAATTGGCCAGGGCAGTGTTGTATGCACTTTGCGCGTTTGCCAAAGTCTGTTCGGCTGCGGCACTGGAAGAATTGGATTGTTGCGCGTCTTCAAGCGCCTGTTTGGCAGAGGTCAAAGTTTCATTCGCCGCGATGACGTCTGACGGAGCCGTGGTGGGATCCAAAGCCATGAGGATATCATCCGCTTTCACCTCGTCGTTGACAGCCACATTCACCGCCCCGACAATACCGCTGGTTCCCCAGCTCAAAGTGGTGAGTTGTTTTGCTGAAATAGTCCCTGAAGTATCAATGGTTGAAGACATTGAATAAGCAGTGACTATACCAGTCGTTGCTTCCGATGTTGTTGAAGAAGAGCAACCCGAAAGGATTGATGATATCAATATCAGAGGTAACACGATAAAACTGATGGTTCTTAACTTACGGTTCATTATTGACTCCTTAACATTTAGTTAGTGTAAAGATACTCTTTCGATATGGAGGAAATATGTAGATTGAAAGGATAGATGTTGAAAAATCAGCCACCGCCCCAAGGGAAAAATTGTAAAAATTATCTCGATAATAAGACATAGAAAAAGCAACTCCGCACCATCTGGTGCGGAGTTTTTTCTACTTGATCATTTGTAAGTCTGAAATGACCAGTCCTATAAGATCGGGATTCAAACCAGGTTGCAGGCTTGAAGACTGGATACTTTCGATCATCGCCTGCATATTCTGCGGTCCACCGTTTTGGTCTTCCGCGGGAGCTCCCTGTGTGTCAGGTGGGTTGCTGCCATCTCCGGGGCCACCAGCGCCAGGAGTTCCCTGTGGACCACCCTGCCCGTTACCACCACCACGGCCACCAACCCCAGGAGTTATGTTGGGATCCGGCGTCATGTTGGGATCAGGCGTGCCATTCATTTGACCGCCTTTGCCACCCATCATTAAGTTATCGAGGGTTAACGTACCCATGTCAGATATCGCCTGGATCTGTTCGGCTGTTAGGGCAGCTTTGATCGCGTCCAGAGCAGATTGCACCTGACTGGCGTCATACGATCCACCCAACAGAGTCTGAAGGTTCTGGAAGAGTGAGATTAACGTCTCGGCCTGTGCCGTATCAATCGGAACCTGCGAACTGCGCAGGTTGATCACGCCAATGGCAAGCTGAAGGCTTTGCGCAGCCACATTATCCAGCGACGTGTCGGCGATGGCGTTGGTTCCCACGGCGATTGCTTCATTTTCAGTCGCCACTGCCGGGGTTGAGCTTGTGCCATTGCAGGCGCTCAATACCAGGGCAAACACGACGATCAGACTGAAGATCATTATCTTTTTTTGCATAAACTTCTCCGTTATTAAATAGATTATGGACCTTGCGATCCATATGAACGAATCTAGTCGGCCTTTGCCCTCAGTGTGGTCAGGCAACTCAATCTCTTTTGCGGGCGTCGAAGGTTTCAAGCGCGTTCAACAGTAAAAGAGATTTCCTACCATTTGCACAGATTGTCTGACTGTCAAAGAAGGCAAAGACCATTTTCTTACATAGTTATCCCAAGCAAAGAATCTTGTTTGTCAATCTTGAGGATCAACTTCTCCTTTCTTCTGTGCATAGAACAAGATTACTTCTCATGTATGTTTTTCTTGTGAAGAATCAGCGCAGAATTCAGGAAAAAATATAGCCACCTGTTTAGGGTGGCTATACCAGGCAAAAAATTAGAATCAGCTCAAAATGATTTTGACCACGACATGGCCTGTTGCATCGAAAGCCGGGGCATCCTGACCATATTGAGCCGCTTTTATTTTTGGATATTTGGCTGACATAACGCGCAGTCCTTCGATGACACCTTGCCTGCCCGATTCACCATCGAATACCAAAGCGGTGCCGCTCACCCATTGACGATTCAGGCAGAGGCACACCGTAGCTCCACCTACCAAATTGCGCCACCAACGCTTATTCTCGGGCCAACCCACCACAATCCATACCACGGACCCATCACGCGCGTATTGGACCGGGGTAATATATTCCTTGCCGCTCTTCTTGCCAGTGAAGGCGATCAGCAGCACATCTTTGCTTAAGCTTGCATGGAATGGTGATTGCAGCAGCCAGCGTACGATCGGATTATAAATATGATTCATGAACCACATAACACGTCTCCCATTTCATCCATTAATCCTGACCCAGGTGGTCATTGCGGAAGCACCCCGGTTTCCCCTTAGCGCATATGGTATGAAGAGGACTGGATTCCCGCCGATTGTTCGTCCTGCAACGCATCCAGTACCCCCAAGCAGACCATTTAGATATTCATATTCCAGTGTCTTCGCGTCCACAACGTCGTTGAAAATATCGGTCCTGGCATTATCAATGTTCTCAAGGCAGAACACAACTGGTCCCCGAGATATAGCCACTTTTCCTCGTAACGCCTTCACCTTTGGATGCGGACGCAGAACCCTGATCGGCATCTTCATTTGAATCTCCAGGGTGTGATTGCCCTCTCCTAACAGCGGGATTGATACAAACTCCGCTTTGCGCGGGTCGCAGCCGGTCGCGGTCGGTTCCAACTCACTTGACGACATGGGATCTGCACTCAGAGGGTTGCCGTCAACGTTCATAGAGAATTGACTTACCCACGACGGCGACCGCAGCTTTACCGTAATCGCTTGCGGTCGGGGCATGTTCACTTTGATCACCACCCTGCCATTCACCGGCAATTCCGACTTGATTTCCACCCTCAGCCCATTCCACTCCGCCAAGCCTGCCTCACAGCCAATATACTGGTGAATAAACAAATCTTGACCTTCATACGTTATAACATACTTCCCCAGGTCAGCATAAGTTCGGGCGATATTCGACGGACAACACGGGATCGAATACCACGGTTGGCGGGTGATACCATCGCGACAAAGAGTCGGGTTGTTATAGAAGTAATTCTTTCCCTCAAGGCCAACACCAACAGAAACCGCGTTGTACAACTGCCACTCGAACAGATCACTGTATCTGGCCTTGCCGGTCAAACAGGCAAGCTGCCAGTTCCAATATAAACTGGCAATCGCAGCACAGGTCTCGTTGTAGGCTACTTCGGGGTCTAGCTCGTAATCACGACCAAAACCTTCGCTATCGGGCTGGGCACCCAACCCACCAGTGACGTCCATGCGGCGGGTGACCATACGCTCCCAGGCAATTTCCATTGTTTGCAATAGTTTTTCACCTTTCTCACCACGCAGCAGCATGGCTTCCGCGGTTTCCAGGTAGCCAAAGCGAACGGAATGACCCACCGGTACCTTTTGCTCGCGGATGGGGCGATGCTGCTGGAAGTACTTTCCGCTCAACCCGCTCAAATAAAAACGCAGCAAACTGAAAGGCGGGCGTTTTGCTTCATTCATAGCAGGGATCTTCCCTACCGCAAGGTCGGGATGGGTGGATTTGTAATCAGTGAGTCGTTTAGCAATCAGTTTCTCGCGCCTGGCATTACTGCTAAATTGTTTGATCAGAGAAATGCCAAAAAAGGGAATCTTGCCGCGAACTTCCAAAAAATGGCGGGCGGTCTGCCGGTAAGGTTCGTGCCCAGTCACCATAAACAGCTGCAGCAGGGCAATTTCAATCTCCTCATGGCCTGGCGTACTCTTCGGACCACCATCCTCAAAATCATGAACGATCAGATCGGCAGCCTTGCGAGCGATCATGAGCATCTTCTCCTGCCCGGTGGCTTCAAAATGCGAAACGCCTGCTTCGATCAGATGCCCGTGGCAGTAGAGCTCATGCTCAACCTGCAGGTTGACCCAACGCTGCCCCGGGAAATGGATTTGGTTGTAGGTAAATAAATAGCCATCCGGCATTTGCGCGCGAGCCAGCAAATCAATGAAACCATCCATCAGGCGACAAAGTTCTGCATCATGGTGGTTCCGCTCAATCCGGGCAGCCGCGTCGAGCCATTTGGTGGCATCTGAGTCCGCGAAGAACCAGCCCACTCGAAACCCTTGCTTCTCTCCGGCGGCGATCCTGAAATTATCGATGCAACCGCTGGCTTCCAACATCTCCCATTGATGGAAAATGGAGTTGACCGCGTTTACCCGGAGTTTGGGGCTCCAGAAGGCATCGTCGATCTTGACCTGCTTGGGATTGAGCTCATTCATTCGTTTGTCCTGAATAATCGATATGAAAGAGTATAGCATGATAAAACCAGCCAGCATTCTGCTGACCATTGGCTAATTATCAGGTGATGGTTTTCACTGCCATTTGCGCAAGACTGCGCTAAAATAACCCTATGCCCAATTCAATTGACCCCCGCTTCCTGGAACAATTCCCTGAATATCGTGAAACCGAAAAGATCGATGAACTCCGTGCAACGGACTATGCCCGCTTGGATCAAATGGGCCATATCTATCTCGATTACACAGGTTCAGGGGTATACGCCGAAAGCCAGTTGCGTAAACACCATGAGTTTTTGAGCAGCAACGTTTTTGGCAATCCACACTCAACTAATCCGACCTCTGCGATCTCGACTGCGGTGGTGGAAAGGACGCGGGAGGCGATCCTTCAGTTTTTCAATGCCGATCCCAAGGAATATGTCGCGATCTTTACAAGTAATGCCAGCGGAGCATTAAAACTGGTGGGTGAATCCTTTCCCTTTGAAAAAAACAGCCATTACGTTCTGACTTATGACAACCATAATTCGGTAAACGGCATCCGCGAATACGCGCTGGCGCACAACGCGACGGTGACCTACATCCCCGTGCTACCTCCCGAAATGGACCTGGATGAGTCCAAACTGGATGATGCCTTAAAATCGATTCATTCAGGATCGCCAAGCCTTTTTGCCTTTCCAGCGCAGTCCAACTTCTCTGGTCGCCAGCACTCATTGGAGTGGATCGAGCGCGCCCACGCACTCGGTTGGGACGTGCTTCTCGATGCCGCAGCGTTCGCTCCAACCAACCGGTTGGACCTGTCAAAATATCATCCGGATTTCGTTCCGATCTCGTTCTACAAGATGTTCGGTTATCCGACAGGTATCGGTGTGCTGGTGGCGCGCAGGCAGGCGCTGGCAAAACTGCGCCGGCCCTGGTTCGCGGGCGGCACCATCACGGTCGCATCGGTGCAAGGCGAAAAATTCTACCTTGCCGAAGCGCCAAGCGCTTTCGAAGACGGGACGTTGAATTTTCTCAGCATCCCCGCCGTGGAGATTGGTTTAAACCATCTCAATTCCATCGGCATGGAGACCACCCACAAGCGCGTCCACGCGCTCACCGGCTGGCTGCTGCAGGAAATGCTGAAGTTGAAGTATGCCAATGGCAGGCCGGTACTCAAGATCTACGGTCCTCTCATCAACGAGAAACGCGGCGGGACTATCGCGCTGAACTTTGTCGATTCCGAAGGCAGAGTTATCGACCACCGTTCAGTGGAAGAAAACGCGAACAAGATCGACCTCTCTCTGCGCACGGGGTGTTTTTGCAACCCTGGTGCCGGTGAGGTTGCCCTGGGTATTTCATCTGAAGAACTGCATTCCTGCTTTACTCAACCCACACATTCGGCGCATCTCACCTACGATGAATTCCGACTGTGCATTGACGGGAAAGCATCAGGCGCTGTCCGCATCTCGGTGGGGTTGGTGAGCAATTTCGCTGATGTGGACGCTTTTATCAAATTCGCAGCACGATTGAGTAAATAGCATTCTTTTCTGGTTGGGTCCTGGATTAATTTTTGCCAGGACTTGCTTAATTTGCCAGAACCGATTGTTGACTTTTTTTATCTTATTTGCTATAATATTTATAAATTGATAATTTTTATAAATAAATGCAGACAACATCTGAACTTGCCCAAAAACTAAAACTCGCGGGAATGAGAATGACCCCTCAACGCATTGCCATTTGCAGGCAACTTTGTGAAACGGATCAACATCCCTCCGCCAACCAAATCTTTAATAACCTGAAGAAAGAATATCCTTTTCTTTCATTGATGACCGTATACAACACCTTGAAGACATTGGTTAAGATAGGAGCCATCCGTTTTATAGGAAGCGCAAGTGATGGTAATGTGCATTACGATGGTGATATCGATCCCCACATCAACCTGGCCTGCATATCATGCAAGAAAATTATCGACGTTCCCGATAGCGCTGCCAGCCTGAACAAACTTAATTACGTGGTTCCACAGGGTTACAAGATCATAGGAACAAGTGTATTGATCTATGGCTTGTGCCCTGATTGTCAAAAGGGATAAAAAAGGAGAAAAAATGGAAACAAACAATGTTCAAATTACACCTATGCCCCGTATCGGAGATAAGGCACCCGAATTCAAAGCTGTAACAACCCAGGGACAAATTAATTTTCCAGCTGATTATTCAGGAAGTTGGGTGATCCTTTTCAGTCACCCGGCTGACTTCACTCCGGTCTGCACCTCTGAATTCATGACATTTGCATCGCAGGAAGAGAAATTCGCCAAGGCTAACTGCAAGCTTGTTGGACTCTCTGTGGATGGCCTCTACAGTCATATTGCCTGGTTGCGTACGATCAAAGATAAGATCGAGTACAAAGGGATGAAAAATGTTGAGGTGAAATTCCCTCTCATTGAAGACATCACGATGGAAGTCGCGAAGCGCTATGGTATGATTCAGCCAGGTGAGAGCAGCACTAAAGCTGTCCGAGCTGTTTTCTTCATTGATCCCAAAGGGATCATTCGCGCGATCATCTATTACCCGCTCAGTCTAGGCCGTAACTTCGACGAACTATATCGCGCACTCATTGCCATGCAGACTGCTGATGCATTCTCAGTGGCCACTCCTGCTGATTGGCAACCTGGCGATGAAGTGATCGTACCGACTGCCGGCTCTTGTGGCGTTGCAAAAGACCGCATGGAAGGCAAAACACAAGAAAAAATGCATTGTTACGATTGGTTCTTCTGCACCAAGCCTATCGATAAAGAAACAGTTTTGAAAACACTGATCAAAGAATAAAAAACAATATTGAAGAAATGGGATAAAAATGATCTCAGAAAAAATGCAAAAAGCAATTAATGAACAAATAAACAAGGAATTCTTTTCTGCCTACCTCTACCTGGCAATGGCAGCCTATTTTGAACATGAAAATTTACCAGGTTTTGCTTCTTGGATGTACATTCAGGCTGGTGAAGAAAAAGAACATGGCATGAAATTCTATAAACACCTTATTGATCGCGGTGGTAAGGTTGAATTACCATCAATTGATTCACCCAAGTCAGACTGGAAATCTCATCTGGAAGTGTTCAAGGAAGTGCAGAAACATGAAGCCCAGGTTACTGCTTCGATAAACGGATTATACGAGACTGCGTTGCAGGAGAAGGATTATCCTTCCCAGATGATGTTGCAATGGTTTATTAGTGAACAGGTCGAAGAAGAGAAGAACGCGGCTGATATTGTCCAACAACTTGAATTGATCAACGCCAAAGGCACAGCTATATTGATGCTCGACCATCAATTGGGTAAAAGAAAAGCCGAATAAATAAACGTTACCGCCTGGAGCAAATCCAGGCGGTAATATTTTTTATATTTGGATTATTTAAACTTTGCGGTGATGATGTGCCAACCGCCCGCTCAAGTACGCTGAAGCTCCAAACCCCAGAATGGTCGGTATCCAGAATGAAAAAAGCCGATAACTCATGACCACGACAACACTGATCGCTGATGAAACTCCCAGACTTTCAAAAAGGAGTTTCATGCTGCCTTCGATGATCCCAATGCCACCCGGGAATATGAATGCGACTTTCGACAACACCAGGGGCAGGCCATAACCAGAAAAGAGTGTGGCCGCAGAGATAGGACTCCCGGCGGCGATGAACAAAAAGAACATCGCCAGCATATCGAAACCAACATTGACGATGGCACCCATAAGCGCCAATGCCCATTTGCCATTTCCCATCGATTTCAATGCTGAAAAGAACTTGTCGATCGAATCGATCACTTCTTCTGGGTTAAAAGACTGTTGGCGGATCCTTGCCCAAAGACCCAGAGCACTGACTCCAACACGTTTGACCAACGGCTCCGCCCGTAATGCCAGCAATGTGAGGATGGTGGTAGTCATAAGAAACAAAAGGGCAGTTCCAAATTCAATCAATTGCCCAGTAGTCAGGTCGTGCGCAAGAAAAAGATAGATTACACCGATGATTGACACCCCCATGATCGTGCCGGTATTAAAAAATGCGGGTAAGGTGGCTGCCAAAAACGACGCATTGCCATCTTTGCTTTCGCGGTTCAACCAACCATATGACATTGCCAACCCTACAGCTCCTCCCGCTACCAAACTGATCGCCAGGGTTCCAAGCGCGATTAACGATCCTTTTATGACAGGAAGATTTTTTCCGTTCGCTTTGAGAATGTAATGGAAGATGAGACCATTACCGACCCAACTCAGCGTCTCTGCTGCGGCGGCAGCAAGAACTGCCCAGAGCATCATGCTCTTTACGACATACCACGACCGGGTCAATAACGCGATCTGTGGATAGAGAAAATAACCAGCCAAAAGCAGGATAATGGCAATGGGAATATAATGCCAGATCTTGAATTTGTGATGCCCCTTCCGCTGCTCGATGTTAGTCATTAATCTTTTACCCTCTAGGGATAGAGTTTTTCTGGATCACATTCATAATCTGAATTTCAACCATTTTGGATTGACAGAGGGAATTTACCAATAAACACCGTAAATGCAAGTTTATCATAAACCAGGGGTTGTAATAAAATACATAGACTCCGTTCAGTTATTTCCTCAATCGCTTCACAATGTGACATACGAACTGACCCTGAGTGAAGCTGCAATATCACTTTGAAAGGATGACCGGTAAATGAGAAAGAGCGGCTTGCTCGCTTACGGCGACATCGCCATGGACGTGATCGTTCAAAAAGCTGTTTCGGTGGATTCAGATGAAGATGAAAAAGTCGAGGATCTGCACATCTCCCCAGGTGGATCTGCCGTCAACTGCGCGGTCATCGCCAGTACACTGGGTCTGCCTGCCACGTTTCTGGGAGTCGTCGGTGACGATCACTGGTCGAGATTGCTTGAAAATGATCTGAACGCACACGGATTGGACACGCGTCACCTGCACCACGCCCACGGGAAGCTGGCAGTGTGCATCTCTATCCTCGCGCTGAACGGAGAACGGAAGTTTTACTCTTATCGCGGGGTGAATGTCCTTCCTTCCTACCCAGAAATTCCCGAAGCCGTCTTTACCAACCAGCAAATCCTGCATCTCTCCGGTTACAGTTTTCAGACTCCCAATTCATGCAAGGTGGCAACCGAACTGATACAAGGCGCAAAAAGATATGGCCTGCAAGTTTCTCTCGACCCCTCGTTCCTATTTGCTCAAAGCACGAACCTGGAAGATAATTTTTTTCTTCAAAAGGTGGATTACTTTTTCCCGAGCCGTGAGGAAGCCTATCAGTTGACCAAACTCCGCGATCCGTTGGCAGCGGCACGAAATATCCGCCAGCACGGACCTCGCGTGGTCATCGTCACTTTGGATAAGGACGGCTGTCTGGTGGTTGGCGATGGTATCGAATATTTCATCAAGCTCGAAAATGACGAGCCGGTGGTGGATACCACTGGAGCTGGTGATGCCTTCTGTGGAGGTTTTCTATTTGCCGTAGCGAACGAAATTGACCTCGTCAGCGCGTGTAAAATTGGATCGTCGGCAGCCGCTCACATCATCGCGCGTTACGGCGGTCATGAAGCTCCACCACGGATCGAAGACCTGTCAAGAATTCTGATAAAGAATAATGAATCTGAATTGGCTGCAAGATTGACGAAAATCAAACGCCATAATGCGTTTTGGAGGAAGAGATGATCGGAAAGAATATTGAAATTGGAGACGCGGTTCGTAAAGCGATCAAACAAGGCGATCCCGTGGTGGCGCTGGAATCGACCATCATTGCCCACGGCATGCCTTACCCGCAAAATCTCGAGACCGCGCTGGCTGTGGAAGAGATCGTGCGCCAGACCGGAGCGATCCCCGCCACGATCGCGATCATTGGCGGCACAATGAAGGTTGGATTGAGCCGTGAGGAAATTGAATTCTTTTCCACTGACAAAACCATCCTCAAGGCGAGCGACCGCGACATTCCCTTTATCCTCGCCAAGAAGCTGCACGCGGCCACAACGGTCAGCGCCAGCCTGGCCATTGCCACCGCGGTCGGGATTAACGTTTTCGTTACAGGCGGTATCGGTGGTGTTGGTCCAGAAGGTTACAAGACGATGGATATTTCATCTGACCTTTACGCGCTGGCAGATTATCCGTGTGTCACCGTTTGCGCGGGGGTAAAAGCTTTCATGGACATCCCCGCCACGTTGGAATACCTTGAAACAAACCGCGTGGCAGTGGTGGGATTCAAAACCAAGAACTTTCCTCTTTTCTACACCCGCGATAGCCGCTATCAAATCGATTGGTCAGCCAATTCCGCCGCCGATGCCGCAGAGATCTTTTATCAGAAACTGGTCAACCAACACAAAGGTGGATTGCTGGTAGGTGTCCCCCTGGAAAGCGAAGACGCGCTGAGTTACGAAGAAACACAGAGCGCAATAAAAATCGCGCTAAAAGAACTCGACAAAAAAGGGATCACCGGTAAAGGGGTAACACCCTTCATCCTTTCAACCATCAAGGAAGCCACAAAAGGTAAAAGTCTGACCGCGAACATCGCTCTCATCAAAAACAACGCCAGGGTTGGCGGTGAGATTGCCATTGAACTCGCGAAAAAGAGAGTAAAGTAGGGGCATATCGTGCTCCTACTCATTGTAACCAATTCTTAACATCAAACAAAAAACGGACGCGCGAGCGCCCGTTTTCTCTTGCCCTGGACTAAAGGCCAAGGTATTTCAGCAGCCCCATCACTGCAAAGACTGGCCATACAAGTGCCTTGAGGAAACCCAAAACACCCAGCCAGAATGTGGCGGCATGACCAATGAAGTAGATGGCGGCCCCGATGAAGCCCAATCCGTAGACAGCATCCCCACCACCACTTCGACCGTGGTGATGATGGTGAACGCAATCCTCATGATTTTCGTGTGCTTCAATTGTCATTTCTCTCTCCTTTTCCATATATCAAATATACGTTATCGCCTGACGGAGGTTGCAATTAATTTGGATGATAAAATCAATCAAATAGTTATCATAATCAACCCAGGAGGAAAATATGACCATACCCGATTCAGACACTGTCATCCTTTTCACCCGTAATGGCATGGGTGAAGCTGCCCCCGATCTACAAATCAAGCTCGCGACGACCTATTTGAAACTGTTGAATGAAAATAATATCCTGCCCGCAGCTATCTGTTTCTACACGGAAGGCGTGCGCCTGGCGGTCACTGGTTCACCAGTGCTGGATTCTTTGCAATCACTCGAAGAAAAAGGGGTGAGATTGATCCTTTGTAGTACCTGTCTGGGGTTCTTCGGTTTGACCGACGAAGTAAAAGTAGGCATTGTGGGCGGTATGACGGATATCTTAGAAGCGTTGCGTCTCGCTGGCAAGGTCATATCCCTTTAACCTGGATTGTATACTGATCAGCTTAAAAATGTAAAAAAAAGCGAACGGCAATTCGTTCGCTTTATCTCTTATGGATGCACTCTTCGGTAGTCAGGCTGCCTTGACCTTTGTCTTCTGGTTTTAGGCCCTTGACTTTGCGCTCCAGGCTTTCGCGAGGTTAGCCTTCGGTTGTCCGGCATCTTGATCAACTTAAGATGATTTTAGATCACGGACTTGTTCCGTTTGCTTTCGCATAACGTCACTATTCTCGGTCAGTCAGGCTATCGTGGTGAGGATCGCTGTTCTCACTTTAGACCCTTGACTTTGCGCCGCCAGCTTTTGCTGACTTTGCCATTTTATCGGAGTGCATTAACAATATAGCGCGAAAAATCCTTGGTTTCAATCGAACAGACTTAGAACGAAATATGAATTCGTTTTGCATCAAATCGCTTGGATAGCCCAACGCGAAATTGAATTATTGATTAGGTTCGATCAATCCGTGGTTTTGACAACCTCTCTAGCGGTTTCAAAATCGGGCAGGTCAATCTCGACATCGCGCACAATTGGAACGATGAATCCGATCATCGCGACGATCACGCTCAGCAAGCCAACGAGCGTGATTAGCACGCCCACACCGCGACCGGCGCCAACCCCAAAGATTGGACCGAGCACTCCAGTCAGAGAACCGCCCGCGATCATGGCCGGCTTGAAAACCTTATCCGCGAGAGGTGCTGCCAACAACGGCGCGATGAGACCGGCTGACCAGGCGATGGCTCGCCGCACAGCAAAAACCCTTCCCTGAACATCGGGGGCAACCTTGGCTTGCCAGATGGCCTGGCTGCAGGCGTTCATGATTGGCATCACCAACATCATCCCTACGCCACCAATCGCGATCAAAGGTAAAGAAGCGCGCAACCCGGTCAGGGCAAGGAATAGACCTCCGACTACACCGCTTATCAACAATGGGAAAATTTTTCGCTTTCCACCGCCCCAGGCGCTCATCACCAAAGTACCCACAAGCATGCCCACCCCCATTAATGTGCTCAACCAACCCAGCGTACTGGCGTCCCAGTTATCCAGGATCAAGGGGGTGATCAACGGGCCGATGATGCCAAAAAGGAAATTCGTGGATAGAAAGAAGAGAAGCAATCCAACCAATCCTTTGCGCGCAACAATGTAATCCCAGCCAAAACGCATTTCCTTCCAGATCGACCCCTTGCCTTTTTCGCCATCAATCGTCCTCGGCGGGGTGGGAATGCGGACAAAAAAGAGCATCAGTAGCACAGAAATCGCGTAAGTGCCAAAATCGATCAGAGCCATGTTGCCCATTTTTATGGTGACGTACATCATCCCGGCCAGGGCTGGACCGGCAATCTGCGGGATAGCTTCACCCAATTGCACCAAACCATTTGCCCGTCCAAATTGCTCCTTGGGGACAAGCAGCGTTACAGACGCAGTCAAGGCCGGCCACATCAAAGTATTGAAGGTGGCCATCCACAGGTTGATCGGGATCACCATCCAGGCTTGCAGGTTCCCGCTCAGGTAAAGAATGGCTACGGCCAGCACTGCCAGCCCTGAGCCAAAATCGCTGACGATCATGGCAGTGCGACGGTTCCAGCGATCAGAAAGTACACCGGCCAATGGAGAAAGCAGGATGTATGGTGCCTGCTGAGCCACCTGCACCAATGCCAGCATCATTACCGAGTGGGTTTGGCTGTACACCCATACCCCCAGAGCAAATCCTGTAAATTGTGATCCGAGCAAGGAAATTAATTGACCAGACCAAATAGTGAAAAAGGTACGCATCCCTTTCGCGGGGGTCACGGTCGGTTCAACATGCGATTGTTCCATGATTTCTCCAGAAAAAAATACTTGCCTTGATTGCTTTTTTTATTAGAACGATGGGAATTACCAAAGTTGTTTTTGTATCGACCAATAAATGAATTTTCATTTTACACTGAAATCGACGATCAATCCCTTGAACATCTACATAATATTGGAAGGCATAAAACGAGAGAAATTACGTCCAAGTTTTCATAGGTGTTCAATTTCTTGACAGCCAATTTTTTGTACCCTATACTTTCAATGCAATCCCTTTATAGTTTTCCAATAATTAGCAATCCAGTTTGATTTTTCATACAATGTCAGGTTTTTGCCATCATCTCTATTGATCTTTTAAATTCTTCAAAGTAAGTGAGTCACAATCTTGCGCCATCCCAAATTCTGCTCGGGAGGTTTTCCACCATGGCTGAAACCGTTGCTGAAGCAATCAAACCTGAATTCCAGGGAAAAGAGCCCTTTCCAACCTGGAGAATTGTTGTCTGGTCACTGGGCACTGTAGGATCAACGATCATCGGTAGTCTGGCTGGCTTGATGACCTATTTCTATGTTCCTCCAGAAACATCACAATCAGACTTTCCGCAGTTCCTTTCCAACGGGACCATCTTGGGCATCACCATCATCGGTCTCATCGGTTATATCGGCACCATCCTGGGAATACTTATCGCCCCCTTTGTCGCGAACTGGAGCGATCGCTCCAAAGCACGCGTCGGACGCCGTAAAATCTTCATGTTGGTATCCTTCCTACCGGTTGGTCTGTTTACATACTTGATGTTTGTTCCACCGGTTGACCACGTCAGCTCAATTAATGCTGTTTGGCTGCTCGCCATCATCGTTTTTCTGAATATTTTCCGTGCTCTTTACGGCGTGTCAGGCGCACTAATCCCTGAATTTAGTTCAAACAGCAACATCCTCATGAAGTTTAACACCTACAGTTCGATCGGTTGGGTGATCGGTTATATTATTGGTTCGCAGGCGATTTACCTAATCAAGGATGCTCTAATCAATACCGGTATGAGTCCGGTTGAAGCCTTCCGCGTCACCGTCGGCGGATTGGTAGCCATCTCAAGCATCCTGGCTGCGCTGCAGGTTTGGGTGGTGGACGAGAGACGATATGGATCGGGAAAATCATCCCAAATCCACCTGATAAAATCCCTCAAAATGGCATTCTCCAATAAGACCTTTGTGCTCTACACCCTGACCAATCAGGTCTACTACTGGGCTGACGGGTTTTTCCAGAGCGGCCTTGTCTATTTCGTCACTATCATTTTTGGATATTCTGATTCGATGCTGATCGCGTTTGGCGCCATTATTATGGGTCTGGCGTTCGTGATCTACCCCTTCGTGGGAACCATGGCCAAGAAAACTGGCAAGAAAAATCTCTATATGCTCGCTCTGGTGGCCATGACCGTGATCACGTTCCTGCTCGGCTTTGCTGACAAACTGCCCTTCCCGGTTAAGATTGTCTCCTGGATCCTGGTAGCGATGATCGCTGTTCCCGGCGCCATCACAGGTATCATCCCCGGCGCGATCAATAATGAAATCATCCGTGAAGACACATTACGTACTGGCGAGGCCAAGGAAGCCTCCTTCGGCGCGGCTGCAGGATTGTTAACAGCCATTCCAAGTGGATTCGTCAACCTCGTCTTACCGTCACTGCTGCTGCTCGGACGCAGCGCGGCAAACCCGACCGGCGTACGCACGGTGGCGACGGTGAGCGCACTGTGTAACCTGGGTGCGTTGCTGATGCTTTACTTCTTGTTCGATGAGAAGAAACTCTTAGCCTCACTGAAACAACACGGTTACGAGTAAACAATCGATAGCCGGCAAAAATGATCCGCGATCAATTGTTCAGAATTGACGCACTGGTTGACACGCTCATCAAGCAAACCTTCCCCGTGTGGGTAGTGGGGATACATCCACGCGAAGAGGGCAGGCAATATTGGCATGCGGATGAAAATGGTATCCATTGGCGAGTGGAACATTCACCTGTCTTCCCTCATTACAAACATCTGGAGATAGAAATGAAAGCCTCCAGTTAAAGCGTACGCCAAAACATCCTTGAATCGGAATTGGAAAATTACCTTATATTAATTTATTGCCGCGATAAACTGACTTTTTACGATCTCACCCCAGGAGGGCACCATGCATCTCGAAACCATCTATCTCGTCCACCACACCCACACCGACATCGGTTTTACCAACGATCAGCCGGTCTTTTGGGAAATGCAGTACCGGTTCATCGATGAAGCCCTTCGTCTGATCGACCGGTCAGCCGATTTTCCTGAAGAAAGCCGCTTTCGTTGGACGGTGGAGACCACTTGCGGGCTTGACGCCTGGCTCAAGACTGCCCCCAGCCGCGACATTGACCGCTTAGTGGTAGCCGATAAAGCCGGATACATCGAAGTGATGGCGATGAAGACCAACAACACCCCGCTGCTTAACAACGCTCAATTGATCGAGAGCCTGCAGCCAGTACACCGTCTGCGCCGCGACCTGGGGCTGGATATTCGTTACGCCATGAACTGCGACATCAACGGTCAGAACTGGACCATGACTGACACCCTGCTCGACGCAGGCATCGAAGGCTTCAGCATGGCCATCAATCACCACTTTGGCGGTCCACTGCATCCGCGCCCGAACGTCTTTTTATGGCAGACCCCGAGCGGACGGTTCCTGCCTGCCCACAATGGTTGGCAATATTCCAAGGCTAACGATTTCGGTCTATGCATGGACGACGAAGACTTGTTCGTTGAATGGCTGCCGAGGATCGAAGCCTATCTCACCGAGATTAACTACCCCCTGTCCTTCATTGTGCTCGAAGGCTATCATCCCTATGGCGACAACGGTTCCGCCTGGGCTGCCTTCGCTGAATTTACCAAACGCTGGAACGCGTCGGGGCGCGCTCCAAAACTGATGACTGCCACACCGCGCATGTTCTGGGAACAGGTCAAGGCGCACCAATCCGAGCTGCCACGGCTGCGCGGTGACTGGACGGACTACTGGAATTTCGGCTGTATCTCCGCTGCACGTGAAACCACCATCAGCCTCACCTCGCGCAGCCGCTTAAACCGTGCCGAGGCCTTCAATGCTGCCGGCAAATTGCTGGATGTAAAAACTAATTCCCGCTGTTGGTCAGAGCGTACATTCTCACTGTACCGTGACGAGGCCTGGCAATCTCTGGATCTCTACGGCGAGCACACCTGGGGCGGCGAAATGGCCACTCTCGGACCGCAGCTTGAAGATTCTCTTTCGATGGACAACCACAAGAAACAACTCGCATACAAAGCGCGTTCTCTAAGCCTGCTGCTCGAGCGTGACGCCCTGGCTGACCTGGCCCGCTTTATCCCACGCAACGACCCCAGCGAAATCGCTGTGTTCAATCCATTACCCTGGGAGCGAATCATCTATGGCCCGATCGGCAAGCATTACATGGTTCCTCGCGGCTTGCCCGAAGATCCCTCCACCAGCCGACACTATTTCGGTCACTTCGAGCCGCCCACCGACTTCTGGACCGATCGTTCTCAGACCAACTGGAACGGCGGCATGGGCTGGCTACTGCAACCTGTCAAGGTCCCTGCGTTGGGATACACCGTGGTTGGTTGGGACGCCATGTCGAGCATGATGGAAGCGACCGAGGGCGATGAAGCCGAAGTGGAAAACAAACACTTCAAGCTGACTTTCGACAAAGAAAAAGGTGGCGTGATATCCCTCTTCGACAAACAGCTTAACCGGGAATGGGTGGATGCTTCGACTAACTACAAACTTCACGAATTCTTTCACGAAGAAGTCGCCAACCATGACGTACCGGAACCACGCAAGCAACTCTTTGAGATCAACTGGGCCGCTACCACTGAAACGAACCGCGGCTGGCATCCCGATTGGAAAGCCAACCGCACGGCTGCATCCAAAGTGATTTTACACAAGACCTATCGCCTGGCTTACGGCATCACCGTGGAGCAGATCGTCGAACATGAGAAAATGGGGAAGATTTACCAACGTGTCTTCCTGCCTGACGACGGCAGCCGCATCGAGTTCCAATCCGAATGGCACATGGGTACGGACGAACATCCCGAAGCCACTTACCTGCTCTTCCCGTTCAACCTGCCCGGCGCCCAGGCACGCTACAATATCGATGGCGTGGCCGTGCGTCCGCACCTGGACCAGCTCCCCGGTTGCTGCCGCGATTATTTCACCGTGCAAAACTGGGTCGATTTCAATGACGGCAAAGCTGGCATCACCGTGGCACTGCCCGAGAACCCGATGGTGCAGATCGGTGATTTCAACTTTGCAAAAAATCAGCAGGAATTGACTTGCGGGCGAGCGTTTCTGCTGGGTTGGGTCACCAACAATTACTGGGAGACAAACTTCCCGGCTGCCCAACCCGGCGTGGTATGCGCTCGCTACGCGCTGCGGCCCTATAACGGCGTGTTCGATGAAGCCGCCGCGGATCGCTTCGCCGCGGAATATGAGAACGCACGTCCGGTTCTCCAACCACTCGGAGAACCCGCTGAAACGGAGCAACTACCCGTCAGTGGTTCGCTGTTGACCCTGCCCGAGCCACCCGTATTGGTTCAAAACCTGCGTGCCACCAGCGAAGGTGCCCTGCTGACCCTGTTCAATGCCAGCGATGAAGTTCAAAAAGCTACGGTTGCCAGCGCCTTGGTCAAATTCACCCAGGCAGCGCGCTGCAACCTTTTCGGCTCGCCGATCAAGCCTCTAGCCGTCACCAGCAACAGCGTCAGCGTGAGCATCGCGCCACGCCAGACCCTGCTGATCGAGATCAAATAACCGAGAGGAGAAGAAAATGTTCCCAGCCTTTTTACTCGCCAAACTTTATGTCAAGGGATCACTCAAGAACACTGAGGACGGATTTGAGTTCGCCCTCAAGAATATCGTCGATTCCACCAACCTGGTCGGGGTCGGTCCAATTAGCGCCGGAGGAAAAGATTACAGCGCTGAAGTTATCACCCTCACCGTGGGGGACAAGACTCTGATGGGTACAGAACTCACCCGCGACAACGCCATCCCGGTCACCATGGGTATGCCCATGAAGATCAGGATCACCGGTGAAAAGCTTGCTACCGGTCCGCAGAAGGTATCAGTGACCGCCGTCTCGGCGGATATTGGCAAACTCAAATTCGATTTTACAGATTCGGTTCAAGCCTGATGGTCACGAGCGCGTCCGTTGGACGCGCTAATTATTTCTGTTGCTCCTCTTTCGTCGTAATTGGCTGATTTTTATCCGATATAGTACCGCAAAGGTCTCAGATGGAAATAATCCATCGATGAAAATTGGAGCGCAAACGAAAAATATCACAACATCCTTATGGCGCGATTCCCAGGCAGAAGAAGCCGCCCTCTACCGGTAGGAACTGTCCTTGTCCTGAAGGTTGCTCAGGACGGGCAGGAATTCATGGCTCTGAATGGCGGTCCGGAATTCAAGTTCAGCGAGGTAGCGTTTCTTTACATCAATTGAGCTGACCAGGCTGAAATGGATCATTATTGGTCTGTCCTTACTAAAGGCAACGAAGTAAGCCAGTGCGGCTGGTTGGCGGTTATTGGGATGATGCCCTCGATAAAACCGTGGGGTAACAAATGGGCCATCTTTTTAACACGCTGTTATGTCACAAGCCCTATGACGTCTTCGCTGCCGCCTGGCCTGCGACGAAAACGGGAAACGTCATCAACAGTTACCGGAAATTAGTGGTCACTCACCGGCCAGTCCCACCCTAGACGGAAGTCTGGAAGAACACCGCCGGAGTGACCGTCGATGTGGCAGGAGAGATCACCCGGAACATGGCTTAAGCCGATCCTATGATCCAGGTGCGCGGCAGCGGTCAACTCATCCAACAACTGCTGCGTCACGACCTGGTGGATGAGTACTAGCACAAGGTCTACCCGGTGATATTGGGCAAAGGCAAGCGCCTGTTCGCCGAGGGAACCATCCCAGCAGGATTGGAATTGGTCAAGAGCGTGACGTCTCCCAGCGGGGTGGTCATTGCCAATTACCCGCGCTCAGGTCAGATCAAGTTCGGCTCCACGGCTTGAGATTAGGTAAATTTGAAAAAATCCATCGTCGTGTAGAATAAGTCCAGAGAGTACTTTACCAATACTCTCTGGATTTTTATTTTAGGAGGCAGATCATGGAATTCAAATCGGGCGACATCGCTTCATACGGCGTGCGATACCATTATTACCGTACCGGTCAGGGTGATCCAGCAATTGTCATGGCGCACGGCATCACTGACGACGGCCTGTGCTGGACACCGGTGGCCGAAGCGCTGTCGGCAAATCACGACGTGGTCATGGTGGATAGCCGCGGCCATGGTAAAACGGAAGCGCCGGAGGATGGTTACACTCTCCGCAACGTTTCAACAGAATTAGCCGGTGTGGTTAATGGGTTGGGTATCAAAAAACCGGTCCTCATGGGCCATTCCATGGGCGCCATCACTGTTTTGATCACTGCTGGTTTATTCCCAGAGCTGCCTCGCGGCGTAATTCTCGAAGACCCCCCGCCCTTCTGGGACTGGCAAAGCGAAACCGGAGACGACAATGATCACGATCACGACCTGATGCAGTGGATCCATTCCATCAAACGCATGACCGCCGATGAATTGATGGCGCAGGGACGCGCCGCAAACCCAAATTGGCAGGAGGCCGAGTTCAAACCCTGGGTCGATTCCAAACAGCGGTTCAGCCCGGCAGCCACCGCCCTGCTCCACCCGGCCGACATGGCTTCAATCGATATTCCCGGTTTGGCGAGTAAAATCGCTTGCCCCGTTCTGCTTATCGCTGCTGACCCGTCTTGTGGGGCCGCGTCGCAACCTCGGGATATCGAGACTCTCAAGGGTTACCTGCCCCAACTTCATGTCGTTCCAGTGAAGGGAGCCGGGCACAACATCCGCCGTGATCAATATGCAAAATACATGGAGATCGTCCAGGAATTTCTTGCAAACCTATTGGCTGAATAAGCTGTCTCTGGTGCAGGATTTAGATTCACTAAGTCCTTCGCATTGTTCTGCAAAGGTGGAGCGAAAAGTTATCCGCGTTTATTTACTGCAAGATCTTTGATATTTGCTCCCATAAATCCGATTGATCCAAAGCTTGCTCAAATTGTGTCAACCATGAGTGAATGTACTCCCGATTCAGTTGTGGGTGACATTGCACGATCGTACGAATATCCCCCAGATCTTTCTCACGATGCGCAATTGTCTTCATAATAATTAGGTCTTCTGGCGTGGGCAGGCGTAATTCCAATCCACCCACAGCCATTACCTGGCTGTGTTGCACCATAGCCACTTCGAAAGGCAGGCTTCCTAGAATTATGTCGATGTCTGTTCCGCTGATGTTGTGACGAAGCAATAAAACCCGGTTCTTTGCAGCAAATTCTTCCGCAGCATGTATTCTGGGTGTCATCCCCAGTTTTTCAGCTTCGATGACTAACTTTGATATCCCTTCATCTGCAATCAGTAAAACGATATCAATATCGACAGTGTAACGTGGTGTTCCAAGCAGACTGGAAGCAATCCCACCAACAATCACACCGTTGTTTCCATACACGGAAATCAATCTTAGTGCAGCCACAAGCGGATCGTGGAATTGTTTCAAATTTTCGGTGACTTTAGGATGGCTTCCTTTTTCAATTTTGCCCATAAAGCAAAAACCTCAGCTTCGCTCTGATCTTCACGAACCCACCCCAGTTTTTGTGCCATGGCATAAGCACTGTTCAATTGCTGCCAGCGCAATTCCAAAGATGCTGTTCGCCTTTCTTCCGCGACGACAGCCTCCACCTCTTTCCAGCGATTCTGATAGGCCTGACACTCTTCTTTCACTACCATAAAACCATTATAGCATTTTGAAATATGAGTATTTCATTCATTAAAGGTCTTCCTTTAGCATCCCATATCCGTACGAATCGATCCAAATGGGGGATTCATCTGGATTGCGGTGGAAGAAGGCATGCTTAATGAGCAGTGCCTCACGGCGCATGCCGATCTTTTCCATCACCCGCCAGGAGGCCACGTTTAACGGATTGCAATACGCCTCCACACGGTGGATGCCCATATACGCGAAGCCATATTCGATCAGTGCCCTCGCAGATTCACTGGCATAGCCGTTATTTTGGTATTTTGGATTGAAGATGTAGCCCAGTTCCCAGGTGAGGAACTCTTTGGGCTCGATCTGCGCGAAATATAGATGACCAACCATCTTTTGGGTCTCTTTGAGAACAACAGCGTAGAAGCCGTCCCCTGCCGCGCGCGAGGCAGACATGCCTTGCGCTTCTTCCAGTGTGATCGGTCCACCCGGTTCGAACTCATAGATCTCCGGAAGGGAGAGATATTCGTACAGGTCAGCCGCGTCGGTTACTAAAAATTTTCTGATCAATAATCGCTTGGTTTCGATCATAAGTTTTTCCATTGTAAGTGCGATTACCTTATTGAACAAGTAACCAAACAGACTTTCGAAAAACATCCAAGTCACGTATACTGCAATAACTCGATCAAAGGAGATACCGATATGCCAAATTCGACCGAACTCATGATACGCGCGATGTTGCCGCTCGTTCGATTTCTCCAGAACCGGGTTCAACCAGGATCCTCCGATCAGTTTTTACGTCGAGTCAGCCGTCACGTCCGACTGGGCAGGGGAATCTCACGCCAAACAATCTCTATTAACGGCGTCGCCTGCGACTGGCTGATCCCCGCGAATGAAAAAGCAAGCCGCGTGCTGCTCTACCTGCATGGAGGCGGGTTTGTGTTCGGTCAAACGCCTCTGCACCTGCAGATGGGGGCGTACCTGGCTAAGAAAATGTCGGTTCGGCTATTGATGGTGGATTACAGCCTTGCCCCGGTGCATCCTTTTCCAACCGCGCTGGAGGAATGCGTTTCTGTCTACCGCTGGCTGCTGAATCAGGGCTACAAACCGCAAAACATCGCCTTCGCCGGGGATTCGGCCGGCGGCAACCTGACGCTCACCACGATGCTGAAGTTGCACGCCGAAGGCATTCCTCTTCCCACCGCTGCCGTCTGCCTTTCACCGGTCACCGACCTGACCGAAAAGGAGAAACGGCGTGAAGGGTTCAACGATCCCCTGCTGCCGCCCAAAGCGATGAAGTTGTATACCAAAACCTACATCGCGCAGAACGATCCACGCGATCCGTTGATCTCGCCGGTGTTTGGCAACCTGAGAGGATTTCCGCCGCTGTTAATTCACGTGGGAGAGAACGAAGTGCTACGTGACGACGCAATCAAGATTGCCGAAATTGCCAAAGCCCATGGTGTAGACGCACGATTAGAAATCTATCCGCGTATGTGGCACGTCTGGCAATTATTCCTCGACCTACCGCAAGCAAAACAGTCACTGGACGATTTAGCGCAGTTTTTGGGATCGCGAATGAAGTAAAGACGACTATCTAATTGATCGGACTAAGGCGTCATATACTCCAAGGAGCACTTAGTGCCTTACCCCATAAGAAACCACCCTTCGGGTGTGTACGCCGTGCGCAGCCTCCCCGCAGGGAACATCAGAATTGGGTATGAAATATCTTGTTGGGATTTGCTTACCTGCACTTGCCGCAGGTGCAAGTGTCTTCACTGCGCTCCTCGCAATGACTTTAATAAGAAAGTGCCCGTGCGCAGCCTCCCCGCAGGGGACATCGGGATTCGAATTATTATCCCCGAAAGGGGACCCGAGTTTCCTGCCCAGTGCAGCAGGGTGAGACTTGAGAGGGCCAGTAAACAAGATAAAGAAATCGTCGTTGTTAAATAGAAAGTGCCCCCATCGGGATTCGAACCCGAGTTTTGGCCTTGAGAGGGCCACGTCCTAGGCCACTAGACAATGGGGGCGTCTGAGCGAAGAGATTTTATCATAGGCACCGGGGGGTGTCAATTAAATCGCCAACTTCACTTAATCGAGTAAAATAAGGCGTATTTCATTAATAAAGAGGAATTCATGTCAAGCAGCGTTACGCTCACCAAGAAGATCAAATCTGCCATCACCTGGAAGACCGTGCAGGATTATTCATTGATTCTAATCGGCGCTCTCGTTCAGGCATTGGCCATGCGTCTCTTCCTGGTGCCCGGTCAACTCGTTTCGGGCGGCATCAGCGGCGCGGCACAGATCATCAACTCCTTCGTACCCTTCCCCATCGGTGTGATGGTTTTCGTGGGTAACGTTCCATTATTCGTCCTCGGCTGGCGTCACCTGGGCGGGCGAAAATTCGCGGTGCGCACAGCCATTTCAGTGGCATCGTTCTCGCTTTTCACCGACCTGTTAACCCTGTTTATCCCCGCCGAGGGCATGCTTCAAGACATCGTTCTCAACACAGTTTACGGCGCCATCCTCTATGGTGCCGGTCTCGGTCTGGTTTACCGCGGACAGGGCACCAGCGGCGGCTCGGACATCCTGGGTCGTATCCTCAACCGGCGTTTCGGCATTTCCATCTCCATGGCCTATATGATCACCGATTCGCTGGTGGTACTGGCTGGCGGTTTTGCCTTCAACTGGGAAAAGGCACTCTACGGTTTGGGAGTCATCTACATCAGCGGATTGGCAGCCGAAGCCATTTCGGAAGGCCAGAGCATCTACCGAACCGCCATCATCATCACCGAAGAACACGAAAAGGTCATGCAGGAGATCCTCACCGATCTTGAACGGGGCGTGACCATCCTCGCAGGGACAGGTGGTTATACCAGGGAAGAACGCCCGGTATTGTATTGCGTGATCACCCGTTCAGAGGTCAACCAACTCAAGGAGTTGGTCAAAGCGCTCGACCCTGACGCGCTGGTGGTCATCGGTTCCGCCCACGAAGTGCTTGGCGAAGGATTCAGACCTCTAAAACAGTAATATCCATCCTCCCCTCAAAGAAAATGCAAATTCCCGGTATCAAAAACAGATACTGGGAATTTTCAATAAAATTATCCAGCCATGAAATGCTGAAATTTTTAAAGTTGTTCTACTTTACAAAATGAAGCATTGCTCCAATGAGGATGCCAAATAAGCCCAGGTGGTAGGTAACGTGCACCCAGAAGCGGGCGTGTGGGAGTTTTCGCACAAAACGGTCATACGAAAGCATGGAATCTGAAGCAAAGAAGAACGAGGCTCCTAATGCCACGATGATCGAGGAAGCAGCATTCCATTGCTCATTGAAGAAGGTCAGCATGGCTGACAGCAGCATCAGCGAAAGCGCGATACCATAAATAGTCGCTGCCGGTTTCATTTTCTTCGATCCAGGCATCCGGTCGATGCCAGCGCGGACCGCCCGCAGGATACGCGCTCCAGTCAAACCGATGATCAACGCGATCACCCCCGAGAAAGCGGAAAAGGGAGCCAGCGGACGGCTGAAACCGATGATGAACATGATGTGGGCTACCAGAAAACTGGCCAGGCCAAGCATGAACCATCGTGCCGAGAAAAGCAGTGCTACATCGCCACCCAACGAAAAGAGGAGACCCAGACCAAAGAACAACATGGCACCCTGCCAGCCGCTGAATTCCAGCGTCCAGAGCATCATAAACACCACGGTCAGCGGTTTAGCGATCAGGAGAAGATAGCGATTTTCTTTCCAGGCGGCGTACCAGTCCAGGAAAGCGAAAGCAATTGCGAGGAAAAAGAGCCAGGAGAACATTAATCCTCCTTCATTTTTTGGTATCCGAGCATTTGTAATGCCTCGGGGCTATTGCGCCAGTTCTTGTCTACCTTGACGCGCAGGCTGAGGAATACCTCGCGGCCGCTCATCGACTCGATCTCCTGACGCGCGCGGGTGCCAATCTGCTTAAGCATTTCACCGCCCTTGCCGATAATGATCCCTTTCTGGGAATCTCGTTCCACGAAAATGGTGGCCTCAATGAAAGCCTTATCCTCACTCCGTTCCTTGAATTCATCGATGCGCACCGCGATGCAGTGAGGGACTTCATCGCGCAGGTAGTTCATGGCAGATTCACGGATCAACTCAGCTGCGATATCTCGCTCGTAATAATCAGTGACCGTGTCTTCATCGAAGAACGGTTCGCCTTCAGGCAGCATTTCCCGTAATCGCTCAAGAAGCTCTTGTAAGCCCTTCTTTTGAAACGTGGAAATTTCCAGCATATCTTTGGCTGGGAACAATTCGATCGCGCATTTCTTGAAAGCTTCTAACCTGGCCGCGTCGATGAGATCTACCTTGGTGAGCAGCATGAGCACGGGTGGTAATCGGCGGATGGTTGATAACTTCTCAGCAATCAGATGATCTTCCGGCGTCAAAGCTTCGTCAGTTTCAATCAACCACAACACCACATCCGCGTCACTGATGCTGGCAAGGGCTTCATCATTCATGTAATCGCCAAGCTTGTGCTGCGGTTTGTGAATTCCTGGCGTGTCGACAAAAACGATCTGTAACCCGTCGCTGGTCAAAATACCAAGCTGGCGCCGTCGCGTGGTTTGCGGTTTGGAAGAGACAGCCGCGATCTTCTGATCGAGCAAAGTATTGATCAGGGTGGATTTACCCACGTTCGGGCGTCCGACCACCGCCACGTAACCAGCTTTGGATATTTTCGTTTGTTCAGCCATCGATTGTCTCCGTTTCTCTTCTCGGGGCAGATTCATTTTCAATTGTAGCAGGAAGTTGCCTTTTTCCGAACGTATTAACGATGATTACCGCCAGGATGACCAGCACCCCTCCCACGAGCAGCCGCCAGGTGGGTTGTTCACCCAGAACAATCCAGCCGAGCAAAACACCCATAAGGGGGAACATGTAGGTAACCATGCTGGTCTTCAATGGCCCCGCTGAATTCAGCAGAGAAAACCAGATGAGCAGGGTAACGAATGTTCCGAGAAGCCCCAACCAGAGGAGAGCCACCCAGGTGATCGTGTGCACCGGTAAAGGAAAAGTGGGGTCAGCGATCAGGACGGTGGGGATCATCACCAGGAAAGCCGTGCCCATCTGCCCGATCGATTGCGCCTCGTGATTGATACCGACCATGGCCTTACGGGCGAAGACTCCCGCTGCCGCGTAACTAAGCGCAGCGACCAGCATAGTGACGATGCCCACCCCACTTAACACATCATCCGTAGCGTATTCGTTTGCTGCCAGAATGATCACGCCGCTAAAACCAATCATGAGCCCCAGCACGCGGGTGAACGTGATGCGTTCCTCACTGAGGAACATAGGCGCGATCAGGATAGTGAATAGCGGAGTAGTGGAATTGAGTATGGAAGCCAGTCCCGAGGAGATATGCGTTTCACTCCAGCAGATGAGCAAAATTGGGAAAGCATGGTTAAACACACCCATCACCAGGAACTTCCAGGAGTCACGCCAGTGAATCTCTGGTTTACGGATGATCCAGAGCACGGCAAGTCCCAGGAAAGCGATCCCGGCCCGGAAGAAGACAAGCATGAACGGGCTGACCTCACCAAGCGCCAACTTTATCCATAAAAAGGAAGAGCCCCAGACCAGGCCGAGGCAGATGAATTTAATCCAATTCTTGAGGCTCAAAACTTGTGCCCTTCCAGTTCGAGCAGCCACTTCTTGGCGCGGATACCATCAGCGGCGGAGAAGCCGGTAAGCTTGCCATCCTTGGCGATCACGCGATGGCATGGAATTACGATGGGAATTGGATTGTTGGCCAACGCTCCACCAACGGCGCGGCTCGCAAATGGATTTTCAAGGTCATCTGCAATTTTGTTGTAGGTCGTTGTTTCGCCGTAGGGGATTTCGAGGGTACGTTTGAGCACATCGTGTTGGAAACCTCGGATGAACATCCAATCGATGGTCAATTCGAATTCACGACGCTTGCCATCCAGGTATTCCATGATCTGTGTCAAGGCGATCATGGCCGGGTCTTGCGATGACGGGAGAATTTCGTCCGCTTTGAATGGAGGGTTCTTGCCAAACAAGAACACGTTTGTCAAGCCGTAATTGCCGGCGCGCACTTCCACACACCCCAGGGGTGTCTGGTTTGTTCGAGCAATATAAAGACTTGAAATGACCATAATCTTCTCCACTAGTGATTGTAGAACATTTCTTGTTGAATTATCTCGAAAATTGAAAATCGAATGGATAGATATATCGTAGGGATAGCGTAGGGTAAGAGTCAAGCAAAAAACCACCCAAATTAGTACTATATTTATGGGCGACTTCTTATCTTCTCCTCCTTGTAGATGAGAGCCGGGGTAGGCGACCCGGCTCTCGATGATTGTACCATAACGTTATTATGGCGGTTTCCCTCCCAAAAGATCCTCGCGCCAACCGGTGTGCGGGGATCTTCAGTTTTTAACCCAACCCTCGATCTTGACCGATGTGTCTATACAATTAAATTGTGATAAACTTGTCGCGTTGAGTATCAAGAATCTCTGAATCAGGGAGCAAAATAATGGTCGAAAGAGCTACGTATCCAGTCGATGTTGCCGGGGTCCATCGTGAATTGACCCTTTTCGAGGTCAAACCCGGTTTGAAGATCGCCATCCTCAATATCCTGGGTGACACTGAATTTGTACAGGCCTGCGCCAAAGAATTGGGGCAAAAATTGGCCACCAAAAAATTTGACGTGCTGCTTACTGCTGAAGCCAAGAGTATTCCGCTGGCTTACGCGCTTTCCGTGGAAACCAAGAAACCTTACGTGATCTTACGCAAGAGCTACAAACCCTACATGGGCAACGCACTGAAACACGAGACGCTTTCAATCACGACCGGACAGACCCAGACGCTCTACCTGGACGAGAAGGACTTCAAGGTCTTGAAGGGGAAAAAAGTATTGATCGTTGACGACGTCATCAGCACCGGTTCAACACTGGAAGCAATGCGCCAACTGGTAACCAAAGCTGAAGCTGAGATCGCCGGTGAAGCCGCCATTTTCACCGAGGGCGACAAGGCCAAGTGGAGCGATATCGTGGCACTGGGTCACTTACCCGTTTTTTGTGAATGACCGCTTAGTTCAAACATTATTAAGAAACCCGGATTCTTGAAGAATCCGGGTTTCTCTGTTTACTTCAATACGTGCGCACCGGCTTCGGCTTTGCAGCGGAACACATTGGCTTCAATACCAGTTTTTGCCTTGTACCCCTCACGCAGCGATTGCATAAATGCCTCGCTATCTTTTTCATCCACCAAATTGACCGTGCTTCCACCAAACCCGGCTCCGGTGAGGCGCGCCCCCAGGCAACCGGGGATGCGCGAAGCCAGGTCCACCAGGATGTCCAACTCAGAGCAACTTACCTCGTAATCGTCGCGCAGCGAGGCGTGGGTCTCAAACATCAATTTGCCAAAACCGCGGCTGTCCCCAGCATCCAGCAAGGCGGCGGCTTTGGGCACCCGCAGGCACTCACTGACGATATGACGCGCGCGCCGGTAAACGTTGTCGGGCATTTGTGCTTGCATGGAAGCCAGTTGCTCCAGATTCACGTCTCGTAGAGCGATCACGTTCGGATACCTGGTTTGCAGTGCCTTGACCGCGGCAATGCACTCATCGTGGCGCACGTTGTAGGCTGATTCCACCAGGTTGTGTTTCACCCGTGAATCCGCGATAACGATGTCCACCCCGGCAGGCAGGCTTACCGGTCGCCACTCAAAGGTACGCGTGTCGAGCAACAGGGCATGACCGACGACGCCATTGGCGCTGGCGAACTGGTCCATCAGTCCGCAATTCACGCCCACGTAATTCACTTCGGCTTCCTGGGCGTAACGAGCCAGGGTCATACGGTCAAGCTTCCAATCCGCGACGGCTTCCCAAAGTACGGCAAAACCGACCTCAACCGCCGCCGAACTGCTTAACCCCGCACCAATGGGCAGATTGGAATGGAACTCGGCTTCCACAGCGTTCACGGCAAGTCCATGCTTCAGAAGCGCCCAGGCAACGCCAGCCGGATACCGTGCCCACGTAGGCAGATCATTTCCATTTATATCTTTCTTCTGCTGCAGCGATTCGTTTGAGAATTCCGCATGTTGACCGAGATCACTGGCAGTAAGCCTTGTCACCCCATCCTTGTTGTGGCGGGCTGTGATCGTGATCGCCTTATCAATAGCGATGGGCAGTACCCAACCGTCGTTATAATCGACATGTTCCCCCAGCAGGTTCACCCGACCCGGTGAAAGTACAGTAATCTCATAATTATTATTTGCTGACATCTTTTAAACTCTGCTGATAGGAATCGACCAACTTCTTCTTCTGATCGTGACTGTAAGCCTTGATCTTGACCTCGCGCTTGAGCGCGGTAGAATGATCGGGCTGTTCCTCCACATAAACCAGGCGAACCGGGCGGTGAAGCCTGGTATAAGCCGCACCCCTGCCACTGTTGTGCTGCTTCTCGCGGCGTGCCGGGTCAAGCGTCCAACCCGTGTAATAACTGCCATCCGCACACTCAACAATATAACAATAATACGCCATACGCGTCATTTCTTTCTGCGGATCAGGTTCTGGAACAGAAGGCCACCGGGTGCCTCGCGTTTCCCTGAAACGGGCTTGCCGTCAGGTGTACTCCAATCGAATTTGCTTTTGAAAGACCGCCAACCCTCGCGGCTATCGGTCGCGGCTTCGAGCAATGCCTTCAATTCGTCCTGATCACCGTTTTCCACAGCGGCGCGGATCTCGGCGATGCGGCTCGAAAACCGATCGAGTGCCCGCAACGTCGTCTCTCGCGCGCGCAGAGCGGTCAATGCCAGTTCGGCGGAGTCTTGGCGATCCAACAAACCGGTCGACGCTAAGAAGGTCTCTCCAGCGACCCGTTTGCTCTCGCTCCAGCCCGGATTGGAGGCGGCGGTGTTCATTAACGCTGCAACGGTCAAGAATGGCAGCAATTCCACTTCTGAAAGCAGCACATCGGCTTCCAGTGGATCGGTGAAATAAGCCTGCGTTCCCAGCAATTGCGCCAGGTCAGCGGCCACCTTGATCATGTCTGGCGCTGTTTGGGGAGCTTTGCAGATAAGCAGCGCCCCATTGGCGAAGAGATCCGCGTGCGGCTCGTCGTCAGGGTGCTCCATATACTTAGGATTGAGCAGCGGCGTGGCGGAGATGAACTGACAGCCAACTGGCAAGACACTGGAAGCGAGATCGTCCATCCCCTGGTGCAAGCGTGAGGTGTCAATCACCTGCGCATTGGGCTTGAGATGGTTTGCGAGTAGATGGATGTATTCATCCACGGAAGAAGCCGGAACGGCCAGGATCACGAGATCAGCGTCCCTGACGGCGTCCGACAGAACGCGTTCGACGGCAGTAAATACCTTGAGCTTTTCCACCCTGCCCGCCTGACCCGTGTCCTCGTCGAACCCGATCAGGAGGATCTTCTCGCTGTATTTCTGCAGTGCGAGCCCAATCGAAGTTCCGATCCGGTGTAACCCAACCACGGTGATCTGGATCGTCACGCTAAACTCCAATGAAAATTCGTGAAAACGCGGTGGCCAGCGGGGTGATCAACCAGCCGATCACGTCGAATCCAAGCCGCGAACCGCCGATGACCAGCACCATCAGGATCAGACCACCGACAGGTCGGAATTTGGCGAATCCCTGCTCGAACGACTGCAGCAGCAGCGCGGAGAGGATCTTCTCGCCGTCCAGCGGCGGGAACGGTAGCAGGTTGAAGACGGCCAGGATGATATTGATGTAGCTGAAAACGTAAAGGAACTCACCCATTGGGGGGATGCCCCCGGTATTCACAGAAAGCTCCACCAGACCCAACCGCAGCGGTAGCCCGGAAATGGCGGCCAGGACGAGATTTGAGAGCGGCCCAGCCAGCGAGACCCAGAGCACAGCAAAGCGTGAACGCTTCTTGAGCAGTTCGGGGTTGATTGGGGTGGGTCTGGCCCAACCGAAACCAGCAACGAGGAGAAGCAGGCTGCCGAGAAAATCCAGGTGGACCAACGGGTTCAACGTGAGCCGTCCCGACGCCCGCGCGGTGTAATCGCCAAAGTAGTCCGCCGTCCAGGCGTGCGCGAACTCGTGCACGGTGAGCGCGATGACCAGCGTCAGCACGCGGCAGATCAGTTCGTCAGTGGTTACGTTGAACATAAATCCCTTTACTTTTTTTAGCGAATTATACTTCTGAAAAGTTATGTAACACGGAAAATACCATATTGCGAGAAAGAGAAATCGCACTTATTGACAGACTGTAAACTACCTGAAGATGAGACCAAAATGACTATTGTTGGTAAGTCCAACAATTAGAAACCTACTATGTTATGATATTTCTATACATGTGTACCAATGTATTAACAATATGGTTAATTAACTCTTTTTGTCCTCTAATTTCATCAATACTTATTCGGTTATCAAGTGAATGTGCACTGGCATTCCCTTTTTCTCTAAATTCATTGATTGCATTAATCAATTTTTCATCAATATTTACACCGGTGTATTTAAGTTGCACCGCTTTGATTGAGAAGTTTTTGACTACAACCGAAAAATCCTGAAATCGCCCCTTAGAAGAATTAAAGTATAAACTAATTTCATTTTTTCCAAATTGCTTACGCAAAATATCAATGATCAAATTTTCAAGTAACTTACGTATCTGTATTAGTAGAGAAATTGGCCTCCCTTGAATATACAGGAAATTCACCTCATCTATCAAACTATCATAAAATGCATCTTCAAATTTCTCGGAGTCAATAAGCTTTTCTTCAAAAAACATTTGCCCATTAACCCCATGTCTGTTAATCATGCCTAATAGAATTCCCTTAGCAGAAAACATTTGTCCAGGCAATGAGCTATCATCAAAAAAGAATTTTGTATTGCTCATGTAACTTTCCCAAGTTGCTTTTTCCTTTTTCATTCCTGCAGCTTCTAAAGCTAAATTAAAATTGTTAATAAATGAACAAAACTGATCACCAATGCTTTCAGGGGGTTCATAAAAATTTTGAAGAATTTCTAGTTGATTTAAGAAACTAGTAAGGAGATTCATTTCATTGTTCATAATGCCCCCCTTGTCACCTTTGGTGTAGATCTTTTTTGATGGATATCCTCTCCTGAGTATCTTTGTAACACTTCTTCTTTAGAAATCAAATCATTTAACGTCATCACATTTTGGTAGCTTTCGAGTAATGATTTTTTTCCAGAAAGAATTTCACTCGATTCCCTCAAGATTTTGCTGTCCAGAATATTTAACACAATGTCCAATTGGGTTGGATTTATTGTCTTATACAACTTGTATTCTTCATCGGTAAATATTATTCTTAATAGTTGATCAATTCCATTGTCACGCCAATCGTTTACATGCTTCCCGTTTTTAATCTTTTCTGCAATCAACTCTAATCGCCCTAAGAAAGCCCTATATATAAAGAACTGAAGCCATAGAGTTTCTCCTAAAAATGGTCTTTCAACTTCCAAATCTTTAGAAATGTCAATAAAATCCATTACAAAATTATCACCAACCTTTTCTAAAAAATGTTTCGGTTTTTCATCGTAATATTCATTTGGGAGAATAATCGAAAAAAAAGTGGTGATTTCAGAGGCGAATTCTTTCATTGCGATAATAGCCGTCCAAAGTTTTTCAACTGCTTCAATTCTTCGTTCTTGAAAAATACTTTGATTGGAAATTATTCCAGAATTTAACTCTTTAAGGATGACTTGCGTTTTTGATTGTTCATGACGCAATTCATCAATAATTTTTTGGTTTCGTAAATCCCATCCTTTAAGAATTCTTTGAGTGACAAAATGCGATAAAAAACTAACTATGCCAGTGATGATAATAGTCCACCCACCGAGAAAATATATCAAATCGCTTATTGTTATGTTCATAATCTATGTATCTTTCACATACATGAAGCTAACAATGATTAATTACCCCAATGAATCCTAATATCAGCATGATTAATTATACATTTTTATTTCCAGTAAATCATACGATATAATCCCATCATGCTACCAGAGCTCAACATCGGTGATCGGGTGAAACTGCGTAAACCGCATCCCTGCGGCAGTTACGAGTGGCGCGTGGTGCGCCTTGGCGCCGACATTGGCCTGGAATGCGTCAAATGCGGGCACAAGGTGATGCTTTCGCGCCGCGAACTGACTCACCGACTCAAAGCCGTCCTCCCCGGAGACACCGAACATGACCAATGAAGCCCCGACACGAATCCTGTTCCTCTATTCAGACACGGGTGGTGGTCACCGCAGCGCGGTGGAAGCCATCATCGAAGCGATGGAGCTGGAATTTCACGGTCAGTTCGTGGCCAGCAAAGTCGATTTTTTCAAAGAATACGCTCCACCCCCGCTGAATCTGGCTCCCGAGATCTACCCGCTGGTTTCCAAAAGCGAACGCCTGTGGGCGATGAGTTACAACATGAGCAACGGCAAGCGTCAGGTGGCTATCGCCAACCGTATGGCTTACCCGTACCTGTATTCATCGGTGTGGTATCTGCTCAAAGACCACCCCACCGACATGATCGTTTCGGTACATCCTTTGATGACGAAACCCGTGCGCCAGGTGATCCACCGCAGGAAGATCCCCTTCGTGACGGTGGTGACCGACATGGTCTCGACCCACACCTTCTGGTACGACCCGTTGGTCGATCTCACCATCCTGCCCACCGAGAGCGCGTACGAACGCGGCCTGGAATTGGGGATGAGCGAGAAGAAAATGGCAGTGTGCGGTCTGCCAGTGGCAGAACGCTTCCTCCATATGGGGCACGATAAACTGGCTGCCAGAAAGAAACTCGGTTGGCCCGAGGCGCAAATGACCCTGCTGCTCGTCGGCGGCGGCGAAGGCATGGGTCCGCTCGAAGCCACTGCCACCGCAATCGACGATTCCGGGCTGCCGGTCTCGCTGGTGGTGGTCACGGGACGAAACAAACGCCTGAAGGATCGTCTGGAAGCCCGCGACTGGAAGCTCCCCCACAAGATCTACGGTTTCGTGCGTGAGATGCCCGAGTTCATGGAAGCAGCAGACGTGCTCATCACCAAAGCCGGACCGGGCACAATCAGTGAGGGGTTCATTGCCGGATTGCCGATCATCCTCTACAACCGCCAACCTGGTCAGGAAGAAGGCAACGTGCTCTACGTCATTGGCGAAGGCGCGGGGATGTGGGCGCCCGAACCCGGCATGGTGGTTTCGGTGATCAAGAACTGGGTCAAGCATCCCGACCGTCTGGCTGAAGCGCAAGCCTCCAGCCGCAGTCTGGCCCGCCCGGAAGCGGCACGCCAGATCGCGCGGTTGATCATGCAAACAGCGAACAAGAAATAATCCGCCTTGCCGTGCTCCCGGCGCTGCCTTATAATTTTATCAATATGCCAATCTACTCATCGGAAAGCTTCGATATTGTCAGCCGCTCACCGGAACAGACCCGGCGCATCGGCATGCGGCTGGGCTCACTCCTGCGCCCCGGCGATCTGCTGGCGCTGACGGGCGATCTGGGCGCCGGCAAGACCACATTCGTCCAGGGTATCGCGAAGGGCTGGGGTTCCACAGACACGGTATCGAGCCCCACTTTTGTGCTGGTCAACATCTACAACCGTCCTGATGGCGGACGCATCCACCACATGGACGCCTACCGTATCCAATCCGCGCTGGAAGCCGAGGACCTCGATCTGGACGAAATGCTCACCAGCGGTGTGTTGATCGTCGAGTGGGCTGAACGCATCGATTCCGCCCTGCCCGCTGAACGTCTGTCCATCCAGCTTTCCTGGGTGGCTGACGAGCAGCGCGGGATGGCATTCATTCCCAACGGTAAAAGGTATGAAGAACTGGCCAGGTTGCTCAAGAGCCAGCTCTTTGGAGGCTGAGATGTTACTGGCAGTGGATACTTCAACACAGACAATGGGGTTGGCGCTTTACGACGGGTCTCAAGCACTCGCCGAAACCTACTGGCGCACCCAGACCCACCACACCGTCGAACTGGCGCCTTCAGCGCAGGACCTGCTGAAGAAATGCGGCGTCGCCTCCACCAGCCTGACCGCTGTCGCCTGCGCGCTCGGACCGGGTTCCTTTACCAGCATGCGCATTGGGTTGGCTTTCGCCAAAGGATTGGCTTTTTCATTAAGTATCCCTCTTCTCGGAATCCCAACTTTCGATTTTCTGGTGGCAACGCAGCCTTTGCTGGACATCCCGCTGGCGGCCGTACTCCCCGCCGGGCGTGGACGCCTGGCCGTGGGCTGGTATAAAAATGTAGACAACAAGTGGACGGCTGAAGGCGAAGCGACCATCATGACCGCCGAAGCGCTGTCCGCCATGATCGACGGCAGGACGTATATCTGCGGTGAGTTCGACGCTGAAGAACGCCAAATCCTCGGACGTAAGTATAAAAACGCCATTTTGGCTTCGCCGGCTCAGTGCGTGCGCCACCCAGCCATGCTGGCTGAACTGGCCTGGAACCGCCTGCAAGCCGGCGAAAAAGATGAGCCCATCTCGCTTTCGCCCATCTATCTGCACGTGGCTGAGGCCATCCCCGATTGAGCCTCTCGCAAGTTCCCTTCCCCCTCCAAATTCGCAAAATGACCCCCGCCGATCTACCCCGGGTGATCGAAATTGACCGCGCTTCCTTCTCGTTGCCCTGGCCAGAGAGCTCTTTCCATTATGAAGTGGAAAAGAACGACGCAGCACGTGCCTGGGTAGCCGAGACGGAGGATGCCGCCGGGAATAGGGTGATCGCCGGCATGATTGTCGGCTGGCTGATTGTAGATGAGATCCACATTGCCACCATCGCATCTGCCCCCGAATTCCGCCGTTTGGGAATCGGCCGCAAGTTGATGGCGCATCTGCTGTTGGAAGCGCAAAAAGAAGGCGCGACGGTATCCTTCCTTGAAGTGCGCAAAGGCAACACGGCGGCGCGTCAACTTTATCGCGAACTGGGATACCAGGAGGACGGTGTGCGTCCGCATTATTATCAAGACAACCATGAGGACGCGATCCTTATGAGCCTGCAAAAAATCGATCCTGATCTGTTGAATTCCCAAGGGTAAGGTAAAATTAGAGGTTGACATATCCTTGCAGGGGAGGTTCCTCGTGACTGCAATCGACGTTCTATTGAGTGTCGCCGCACAGGTATCGAACTGTGAAAAATGCGCCTTGCATTTTTCACGCAAGTTGTCCGTGCCCGGAGAAGGCCCAGCCAACGCCGAGTTCATGTTCATCGGTGAAGGACCAGGCTTCTATGAAAACGAACAGGGACGCCCCTTCGTTGGTCAGGCTGGGAAGTTCTTGGATGAGTTGCTCGAAACCGCCGGCTTGAAGCGCGAGAACGTGTTCATCTGCAACGTGGTCAAGTGCCGTCCCCCTGGCAATCGGGATCCCTTGCCTGAAGAATTAAGCGCGTGTAGCACTTATCTCGACCAACAGATCGAAGCCATCAACCCCGGCGTTATCGTTACGCTTGGACGGTACTCGATGGGTAAATTCCTGCCGAACGCGCGCATCAGCGAGATCCACGGTAAACCGCGCGTGATTCAGAATCGGGTGATCGTGCCAATGTTCCATCCGGCAGCAGCTTTGCATCAACCTTCCTTGAAACCCCAGGTAATTGCCGATTTTCAACTATTGCCAAAAGCCCTGGAACAGGTTAAAAAGGACATCAAACAAACTCCAAAGATCGATAATCCGGTAGAAGAGCCGCCTGCCGAACCAGAAGAAGGTCCAGCGGAACAATTGAGTCTCTTCTAACCTACCTAAAGGTGATTAAACATGGATTACTCCAAAACATTGATCGAAAAATTCCAGAATAAAACCGCCCGTGTTGCTGTGCTAGGAATGGGATACGTCGGATTACCCTTCGCGACCGTATTCGCCGAAGCAGGGTTTACTGTGATCGGGGTGGACCCGATTCAGGAAAAGATGGACAAAATCAACAAAGGCGAAAGCTACATCATGGACGTCCCGTCCGAGAAAGTGGCTAAACTTTTGAAAGAAGGCAAGCTAAGTGGAACCACTGATTATTCCGTGCTGGCAAAAGTAGACGCGGTGGCCATTTGCGTGCCCACCCCATTACGCCAGACCGGCGACCCCGACCTGTCATTCATTGTCAGCGCTGCTGAAGGATTGGCTCCGTATGTCCACCCCGGATTGGTAGTCGTGCTTGAATCGAGCACCTATCCAGGCACCACCCGTGAACTGGTACTGCCCACCCTTACTGATAAAAGTAAACTCAAAGTTGGCGAAGAGATTTTCGTCGCCTTCTCCCCCGAACGTGTCGATCCGGGCCGCACCGATTGGACCACCAAGAACACCCCCAAGGTCATCGGCGGCATGACCGAAAAATGCACCGAGGTTTCAGCCGCGTGGTACCGTGAAGCGCTCGATACCGTCGTACCCGTTTCTTCCACCGAAGTGGCTGAAATGGCCAAACTGCTTGAAAACACCTTCCGTATGATCAACATCGGCTTCGTCAACGAGCTCGCGCTGATGTGCGACCGTCTCGGCGTGGACGTCTGGGAAGTGATCGACGCCGCTGCCACCAAACCATTCGGTTTCATGAAGTTCCAACCAGGGCCCGGCTTGGGCGGACACTGTATCCCCATCGATCCGCTCTACCTTTCCTGGAAGCTGCGCTCGCTCAACTACACAGCCCGTTTCATCGACCTGGCTTCCGAGATCAATACCTCCATGCCGCGTTTCGCTGTCACCAAAGTGCAAGACGCGCTCAACGGACACGAAAAATCGCTCAAGGGCAGCAAAGTGCTCGTGCTCGGTGCTGCCTACAAACCCGATATCGACGACTTGCGCGAAAGTCCCTCCATTGACGTTATTCGCCTGCTGCAAGCCAAAGGCGCGAAGGTCAGCTACCATGATCCCTACATCCCCGTCATTCACCACGATGATTGGAAGATCGAATCGGTGAAAGACTTGATGGCCGAGGTCAAGTCCGCGGATTGTGTCGTCATTGTCACTAACCATAAGGTCTACGATTACAACGCCATCCTCAAGGAAGCCAAGCTAATCGTAGACACCCGCAACGCCCTAGGCAAGCTTGGAGTGAAGAACCCGAAGGTAGTGAGGCTCTAATGTCACAGTATCTGGTCACCGGTGCGGCAGGGTTCATCGCCCGCCGCGTGATTGAAATGCTTCTTGCCGAGGGTCATCAGGTGGTCGGTGTCGACAACCTGAATGATTCCTACGACGTGCGTCTGAAACTCTGGCGGCTGGAAGGTTTGAAAAAGCTTCCCGGTTTCACTTTCCTGCAGGAAGACATCCGACGCGCTGAGTTGTTCCGCGAGATCGCTGCGAACTATCCCAAGATCGACGCCGTCATCCATCTGGCGGCTCGGGCAGGGGTTCGTCAGGCAGTTGAGATCCCGACCACTTATTTCGAATCCAATGCCAATGGCACTTTGAATATCCTTGAGTATTGCCGTCAGAACGGCATCAAGAAACTCGTTATGGCCTCAACCTCGAGCATCTACGGTTCCAACCCGCCGCTGCCCACCCCCGAAGACGCCGATTCCAGCCATCCATTGCAAATCTACGCGGCCAGCAAAAAGGCCGCTGAAGTGATGGCTTATACCTATCATCATCTCTTCGGTCTGGATGTCACCATCTTCCGCTTCTTCACGGTCTACGGACCGGCCGGTAGGCCCGACATGGTGATGTTCCGCTTCGTCCAGTGGCTGGCTGAGGGCAAGCAGGTCACAATCACCGGCGACGGTAACCAGATGCGCGGTTTCACCTACCTTGACGACATCGCCCGCGGTGTGTTGCTTGGTCTCAAGCCAATGGGCTACGAGATCATCAACCTGGGAGGTCACGAAACCATCACCATTAATGAGTTACTGCATAAGATCGAAGACCGCCTGGGCCGCAAAGGTCTGATCAAGTACATCGACAAGAACCCGGCCGACGTGGACGCCAACTGGGCGAACGTGGAAAAAGCCCGCCAGGTTTTGGGCTGGGAACCGCAGGTAACGCTGGATGAGGGCATCGCAGCCCTGGTCGATTGGTACATGCAGGAGCGTGCCTGGACGAGCCAGGTCTTGACCCCATGAGTTCTCTCCGCGAAAAACTCGTCGACATCTGGAAGAACGATCCTCTACTGCGAAGAGTCCTACGCAACACCGGTTATTTATTCAGTTCACAGGCGGTCGCTATGGGGCTTTCCCTCGGGCAGAGCATCCTGGCGACCCGTTTATTAGGAGCAAGCGTTTTCGGAACACTGGTAGTGGTGATGACCTTTGCCACCAACATCAACCGGTTGTTCTCATTCCGAATGGGTGAGTTCGTGATCCAATTCATGGGGCGTGAACTGGCCAACAAGGATTACAAAAAAGCCGGAGCGTATGCCCGCATCGCCGGTATCACTGAAACCTGCACATCACTATTCACTTATGGGGTATTCATGCTTCTTGCGGGCTGGGGAGCACGCGTCTTTGCCAAAGACCCCACCACCCTGCCCTATTTCTACCTGTACGGGTTGTTCATTCTGGCCAATATCACTAACGAAACGGCCACCGGCATTTTGCAGGTAACCAACCGCTTCAAAATCCAGGCGGGGATCAACCTGGCGCAAAGCATCCTCACCGCTACACTGATCACAATTGCCTTCTTTACCCACGGCACGATCCTATTTGTGCTCTGGGCTTACTTGATTGGAAAATTGATCACTGGGATCGGACCGGTGGTGGCAGCATTGATCGCGCTCAATCAGAAACTCGGCAAGGATTGGTGGAAATCACCCGGCGATGGTCTGGCTTCGTTCAAAGAAATGGCTGGATTCACCGTCAGTACCAACCTGAGCGGTACAGTCAAACTTGTGGTGAGTGAAAGCGAACCGCTTCTTGTGGGTTTTCTGTTAAATACGGCTGCCGTAGCCTACTACAAGATCGCTCTGAGCATAGCCACCCCATTGATGGTGCCCATTTCGCAATTCATCAATACCACCTATCCCGAGACCACCCGTTGCGTGGCCACGAAAAAGTGGAAGGAATTGCGCCGTCTGCTACGCCGCGTGACGACGATCTCGGGAGCCTGGACGGTATTGTTCTTCCTGGCAATGCTGCTGTGTGGACCATGGATCCTTTCGCTGTGGGGAAAAGAATATGTCCCGGCCTACCCCACCATGATGATTCTGATCCTGGGATACAGCATTTCCAATATTTTCTTCTGGAACCGTTCGTTGTTGCTCTCTTTCGGTAAAGCCAATATTGCTCTCTACGTGCTGGCTGCGGTAGCGGTGATTAAAACCGCCCTGGCGTTCGTGATCGTTCCAGTTTTCGGCATCAACGGCGAAGCCGCCCTGCTTTCAGGAAACTTCTTCGTTACGGTCGGATTGCTGGTTGTCATCGGATTGGCAATGGTGCGCAAAGGGGAGAAGCAATTCCCTGAAGTTGAGGCGGCATGAAGATTACATACATAGCCCCATCGACAATCCCCTCGGAAACTGCCAACAGCATGCAGGTGATGAAGGTGTGCCAGGCATTCACCCATCTCGGTCACGAGGTCGAACTGGTTGTCGCCGGGACTCCTTTCAACGATTTCCAGACTTTGAAAAGCCATTACGGCTTGAACACTGAATTCAAGATCACCTGGCTGCCGTTTATTCCCGCCTTGCGTAAGATAGATTTCGCGATTCGCTCTGTAGCGCTCGCCAAGATGGACCACTCCGATTTGATATACACCCGGTTAATCCGCGTGGCCGAGCTGGCCCTGCGCGCCGGGCTTCCGGTTATCCTCGAGATGCATGACGTCCCAACCGGCCGGCTTGGTCCAAAGTTATATCAAAGGTATCTGCGGCTACGTGGTCGAAAAATGACCGTTTTCATCACGACCGCGCTTAAAGCGCTCATCGAGAGCAAATTAAAGGTGCATCACATTGATGGTGAGATCAAGATTTCGCCCGATGGGGTGGATCTGGAACGCTTCCAGAAATTACCCGGTGCTGCGGAAGCACGCAAGATGCTTAACCTGCCCGAACGGTTTACAGCCGTATACTCGGGCGGATTTTACCCCGGACGCGGGCTCGAAATCTTGCTTGACCTGGCTGCCGCTTTTCCATCAATACAGTTTGTTTGCGTCGGTGGTAAGTCGCAGGATATCCAGGAATGGCAGGATAAAGCCGCCACAATGCACCTGAAGAACCTCATCTTGACTGGTTTTATTGCCAATGAGAAACTGCCGCTTTACCAGGCGTGCGCGGATGTATTGCTGATGCCCTACCGCAAGCAGGTAGCCGGAAGCAGCGGCGGCGACATTGCCAACGTCACCAGCCCAATGAAGGTGTTTGAATATATGGCCTGTGGTCGAGCTATCCTCTGCAGCGACCTGCCCGTGCTGCATGAAGTGCTCAATGAGAAGAACGCGGCACTTTATCCCCCCGAAGACCTGCGAGCCCTATCCGCCGCGCTTGAGCGGTTACAAAATGACAAAGCCTTGCGTGAATCGCTCGGCCGGCAGGCCAGGTTGGATGCTGTACAATACTCCTGGGATGAAAGAATGAAAGCGATCCTTTCCTCCTTCAATCTTCAATAAAAAGCAGGAACCAATGAAAAAAACACGCCAACCCCTGATCGATCTGCTTATTTCATTCCTCGGCGCGGCAGCACTGGGCGCGATTCTCTCCGCGTTCTCAAATGGCTCGTTCTGGCAAGGTTGGCTGGCAGCCGGGGTGCTTTCATTCATTTCTCTCTTTCTGTTGATGCGGCTCTGGCGTTCGTTGGGCGGGGATCGCCCCCTGGCTGCTTTAATGCTAACCGCGTTTTTACTGAGAATCGCGTTTAGCATCTTTATATATGCCGCCCTACCTGCGATTGGCTACGACACACCCGTTCAGAACGCCGGCTACTTCTATTCCGACGCTTACAATCGTGACCAGGCGGCTTTTCGACTGGCAAGCAATGGTGAATCGCTCATCACAGCCTTCACCAAACCGACCAGCGCCGACCAGTACGGCGGGCTGCTTTTTATTAGCGCTTTCATTTACCGCGTGCTGAGCATACATACCATTCGTCCCTTGTTAATTTCCCTCCTTGCGGCATTTGCCATGGCGGCAGGGGTCAGTTACTTCTATGCTGCCGTCAAGATGCGATGGTCGGAAAAGATCGCGTTGTTGGCCGGATGGATCCTGGTACTCTTCCCCGACAGTATTCTGTTGGGAAGCACGCAGATGCGCGAACCATTTTTAATTGGGCTGGCCTGTATTGGCTTTTGGGCAGTACTGCAGTGGCGTGAAAAACCGATAAAAGCGCTGGTGATCCCCGCCGTGGTTATGGTCGTGTCTTGCCTCATTTCTATCCCGATTGGTATGGTGATCACCGCCATCCTGGCCATTGTCTTGCTTTTGGAATGGACAATCGCCCACCGCGGTAGGAAACGGATCACCGGCCTGGCAGTCATGACCCTGATTTGTTTGGTAGCTGTTGCCGGTGGTTGGGTGTGGCTGAAACAAACATTGTACTTTGACGCTTATACCACCCGCATTGAATCAGGTTGGATTACCATGTTGATGGAAAAATTTGGCGAGAAGTGGACTATCCCGTTTGTCACGGTCTATGGCCTGACCCAGCCGCTTCTGCCCGCGGCGATCTTCGAACCCTCGCTGCCCATCTGGATGACGGTTGCCATCATGCGCAGCCTGGCCTGGTACGCGGTTCTACCCCTGCTGTTGATGGGTGTCATCTCAATTTGGAAAGCCGACCGTAAAGAAAACAAATGGTTGTTGGTCATGTTTTTTATCACCTTTTTTATCTGGGTCGTTGTCTCGTCTGCGCGTGCCGGCGGTGATCTTTGGGATAACCCGCGTTACCGCTACATACTGTTGCCATTCATGTCGCTCATCACTGCCTGGGCGATCGAAAATTACCGCCAAACCCGCTCTGCCTGGTTGTGGCGATGGGTGGCTGCCATTGGCGTATTTTTGGCTTTCTTCTTCTACTTCTACATTTCTAGATATATTGTTGGAGTCATCCCCCAACTCCAATTCATGACCATGATCCTCTTGATCGTGGGGATCGACCTTCTCATTCTGTTCGGTAGCCTGATCTGGGAAAAAATCAGCCTTAAACGGAGAGCTGTCTGACCATGGAGGAGCAGGAAAGGGAAATCCTGCTCGATTATGCTCGGGACGCGCTCAACATCCTGGAATTCAGCATCCGTATGCACGAAGCTGGAAACCGCGGATTTTATCGCGTCGCCGCAATCCAGTTGAGGTTGTTGTTGTGCGACACGGCGTTTCGCCATGGTAAACATGAGAGTATCTCCATAATACCAAAATTGGTACCAGACCTCCGCCTTGTGCCGTACATAGCAAAAACACATACTGATGCAAGGGTCGATTTACAAACGTGGCTTGATGGAGCGACCGGATTGAAGAGCCCTCTCTCCATCCGCCAGTTGATCCGGCGAATCTGTGACATTGATGGAGGCGCCCACGTGGAAATAAAACCACTGGCCGGTCTCCCAGAAAACGAAAACACAAGCCAGTGGGTTATCGATATAAGCAAATATCTTTTGCCCTTGTTATCCTCAGCAATCAGCGCTTAAGCGGACCACTCCCCCACTTCCTGCCAGGCATATTCCAGATGTGAAGCCGGTACCTTACCGGCTTTTTTGCGTACCCGGTCGAAAACCCAGGTCATAAGCGGTAATCCACCAATTTCGCTCAAGCGCAGGCCGATCTCGCGCGTGCGGATGTGACGGCATTGTAAGTTATACCCGCCCCCTGGATGCTCGGAAAGGTAATCTTCTTTGATACCAATATTGATCAATTCGTTGACAAGGCGAAGAACTTCAGGCTTATCATGCGAAGAATATAATTTGGGGCCAAACAATGAATCAAAAAATCCCATGTTGGTACTCCTGACTACAAAATACTGATTTACACCATGATACTATAATTAAAGCATAATCAAAGAAAAACTCCAAACCATGGACAGAATCATTTACCTTTCTCCACATCTCGATGACGCTGTGCTTTCATGTGGCGCAATCATCTGGAATCAGATTCATTCAGACAGAGCCGCTGTGGAAATCTGGACAATCTTTTCAGGCGATCCACCTCCGGGCAGGCTGTTTCCGTTTGCCAGATTACTGCACCTCCGCTGGAAAACCGGAGCGGAGGGTCCGGCTGCTCGACGTGTAGAAGATAATACCGCCTGCAGGACTTTGGGCTGTGCTCCCGTGCACCTCAACCTGCCCGATTGCATCTACCGGTCAATTCCCGGCACAAATCAGCCACGTATCCGTAAGAATGATGATCTATTCCGCTTCAATCCTGCCAAAGATAACCCGTTGATAGAGGAATTGACCCAGGTTATCAATGCAGCTCTCCCAGAAAAAAGCATCCTGGTGGTCCCCCTCGGTGTCGGTGGTCATATCGACCATTTGATTACGCGTGCTGCTGCGGAATCGCTCGACATGCCGCTGCGTTATTTCGCCGACTTTCCTTACTCTGGCGATCACCCGGAAGATATCGAACGAATTACGGATAGATCGCTGAAATCCATTCAATACCCCCTATCAGGCGCTGCCCTGCAAGCCTGGCAGACCGCGATTATGGCTTATCGGTCACAGATCAGCTCCTTTTGGCCCTCCGATGAAAAAATGAAAATCGCGGTGTCAGACTATGCCTCAAAACCATACGGGAATTGTCTATGGGTAAAAGAGGATTAATTCAAGCAGTGGTAGATTAATCTATCCGCAAATCTGGAAAAAAGTCTTTCTGTGCTATACTTTTATTGATTCAAGATGAGCAACGAGACCTGGCAAAAATGGGCGCAGTCTTTGCGACGCAATCACCTGAAAGGGATCGCCATGACCCTGCTTGAAGGGGGCGGGCCGATTAAGATCATCCTATCGCAGGTGATGTTATCGACAGCACCCTTTTTTACCGGCAGCAGCCGTGGAGATTGGCAGGCAGTAGCGGAAATGCTTGAAGACGATTCTGCGAGCAGGAAATTTTCAAATTTTCTTCGAGAGGAGGATGCGAGATGAACAGTCTTGAGATGAATATTGGTCTGATCCTGTTGATCATCATCACCTTCACGCTTTTCTTCTTTTCGATCCGGCAGCGCAGAACCGGAAAAGCTCCCTCATTCAGGCGCATTACGGCAATCAGCAATTTCAAACGATCCATCGGGATGTCAATCGAAGATGGTACGCGTATCCATGTTTCATTGGGAAATGCCTCACTCACCCAGGCGGTCAGTGCATCAGCTTTCGCGAGCCTAAAGATTCTGCGTAAGATCGGAGAACTCAGTTCGAACAGCGATAACCCGCCGGTAGCCAGTAGTGGCGACGGCGCCCTTGCACTCTTAAGCCAGGATACCCTTCACGATGTAGCTCGTGAAACCCATACTCTTGAATTATTCCAATCCGAGAATGGTCATCTAGCTGGCCCCACTCCCGTGACCAACGTTGTCGGTGCTTTGCAAACCATCGCCGATCCGGAAGTTCACACCAATGTGCTGATTGGCAACTACGGATCCGAAGTTGGTTTCCTGAGCACGGCTTCACAGGACAAAGGCGCGCTGACGATCGCTGCCAGCGATTCACTTACTGCGCAGGCAACCTTCTTCGCCACGGTCGAACAAACCCTGATCGGTGAAGAATTGTTCGCGGTCCCGGCTTATCTTCACAACGAACCGATGCAAAATGCCAGTCTGCGTATTCAAGATATGCTGCGGGGATTGGTCGTGCTGGTACTGTTGGTTGGAGTCATTCTTAAGTTGGTGTACGCTTTATGAGATCACCTATTGTCCCCATCATCGGATTTCTGACCGGGATCATTATCCTTGCCGGGTATTTTGTTCCATCTCCCGTACTTGAAGCCATTCGCACCCCCATGCTTGATTGGGCGGTGATCCTCAGTGGTGTAGCCGGTCTGATCGCTATTTTCCATCTCGTTTTTGGGGTTCATGGGCGACGTCTGCGCGATCCCGAAAAAAGCCATGTATTTAGTTTCATTGTCATATTGGTCTTCATGCTCACTGTTGCTGCGGGTATCTTCTTTGGCATCAATCACACGGGATTCCAGAAAGTGGTTACTGCCATCCAGATGCCAATGGAAACCAGTTTGATGGCGGTATTGGCAGTCACCCTGGCTTACTCCAGTCTGCGGCTACTACAGCGCCAGCGCAACTGGATGGGCTTCGTCTTTTTCATTGCTGTTGTCCTTTACCTTCTTGTCAACAGTGGAATATTCGCGCTAGTGACTGATATCACCGCGCTGCGCGGGTTGGTAGCCGGCATCAGCCAGGCCCCCCTGGCAGGCGCCCGGGGTATACTGATCGGCGTCGCGCTTGGAAGCCTGTTGACCGGTATCCGCATCCTCATTGGTTCTGACCGCCCCTATAACAGTTAACCATGGCCGAGATTAATTGCCCCATCTGTAACCGTTTGAATAAGGATGAAGCTGAACGCTGCTGGTATTGTCAGGCTGTTCTGCATCCAGAAAAGAAAAACGCGGATGGGTCTTCCGATTGGCTGGATGGTTTCCGTCAAGAAAATACTGAAACTCCATTCGAAGAATCCAACGAAGCATCGGCCGGGAGCGATGAAAGCCCCGAAGATGTTCCCGATTGGTTGGCGCGTATTCGCCAGCGTGAACAATTGGAGCATGGTGGTGAACCCGAACAAAACCCTGACGGTGAAAAAGATACTCTCGATTGGTTGCGAAGCGCTGTGGGTAATGAATCTCCCACAGAATCTAACACATTCAAGCCCGCCGAAGTAAACGAACCAGCACCTACCGAAAGTGACAATGACGCGGATTGGCTTGGCAAGTTACAATCCTGGCAAGAAGAATCCTCTGAACCCAATAAGAGCCCCGCGCCCGAACATCCTTTTGAACAGGAACCTAAACCATCCTTCTCCGGTCCATCAAACCAGGAACCGGATTGGTTAAATGAGTTCAAAAGCGAGGCTGCCCAATCTGAGCCTCTGCCACCCGAGAAGCAACCGGATGATTCTTCCACTGGAGATAAACCGTCGCCTGAAAATATTTCAGCTTTCGAGCAGGAACCAAAAGCGCCGATCGCTGAAGAACCTATAATTGAAGATTCCATACCTCCCACTGACGCAATTGGTTTTTCCATTCCGGAAGGCAATGTGGTTAAGCCCTCCTCGCCCGAACCGGATTGGTTAACGGATTTTCAATCCTTGGATGAAACCAAAGACCTGGCCGACCAGGTGATGCCGAAACCAGCCGTGGAAGAACCGGTAAAGGCTCCTTTCAGTGGCCGCGACATAATGGACTGGATCGATAAAGATCGTTCTACCCCAGAAGAAAAACCTGAAAACGCCGTGGAACAGGTCGAAGTACCTCAGGGAACCGATGAAGGCATCGAACCGGCAAAGTTACCCTCCTGGCTGCAAGCCCTACGCCCCGATAAGTCAAAACGTGGAATTGCTGGCAGTACGACCTCAAGCGACTTAAACCAAAAAAGTCCCCTGGCCGGTATCGAAGGAGTACTACAAGACAGCGTGATTGGGCAGTTTTACACACGCCCTCAGACTTACGCCAATACGTTGAAGATCACCCCGGAACAGGAGAATCATCTACAACGCCTGCAAAATATCGCCGGAGAAGCACGCTGGGAAGCCCAGGAATCGGTTGAATCAAAACGGCAAAGTAGCATCTTGCTAAAAGCTGTGGTCAGTCTGCTATTAATTGGGGTCATTGTTTTCACGGTCCTCACTCAAAAGAACAGCCTGGTGGAACCGACCATGTATTCTCAGCCTGTGGTTGAGACATTCAATATTATCTCCGCGCTCGATCCAGCCAAACCCGTGCTGATCGCCGCCGAATTTGATAGCGGTCTTTACGGCGAATTGAAATGGTCGTCAGAAAGTCTTTTGCAACAATTGATGGCGAGAAATATCCCGATCGCGTATCTTTCCACCACCCAGGCAGGTTCGACCCTGTTTCAGGCAACAATCACCGATCTGGCGAGAAAGAACCAGGATTATTCTCTCGCCGACCATACCCTCAACCTGGGTTATTTGACTGGTGGTACGGTTGGTTTGCAGGCTCTGGCTAACGATCCACGTGGTACGCTCCCACTCACCACCCTCATGAAACCAGCCTGGACGGATACGCCGTTGCAGAATACTGAGAAGATCAGTGACTTTAGCGCGGTGATCGTCATTACCGAGAATGCTGATACGGCTCGCTACTGGATCGAGCAGGTTAAACCTTCCATGGGGAAGACTCCCCTGTTGGTGGTGATCAGCGCGCAATCCGCGCCCATGCTGCAACCATATTACGATAGCGGTCAGGTCAACGGCTACATTGCCGGCGAGAGCGGTGGTACTGCTTTTGAAAAAATGGCTGGCGTAGAAGGTTCGTCCACATCACATTTCTCCGCCTACCAGAGCACGTTGATCCTTTTGGTGGTGTTGATCTTTGTTGGCGGTATGATCTCATTGGTACTCAGCACTCCTTCTCCTGAAAGGAGCGATAAGAATCAATCATGACCCTCGACGCCAATCTCATCTGGACGATTGTCAGCCTGGTATTGACGCTTTTTATCTTCAGTTATCTTTTTGGAGATAATATTCTATTCCGGATCGCATGCGCGATCTTGGTTGGATGCACCGCTGGCTATTTATTTGTGCTCATCATCTACCGAGTGATATTGCCAAAGCTGGTCGTGCCATTGATTGAGGGGTCGCTCATTGTGCTAGTCCCGTTGTTCCTTTCTGGCCTCTTGCTCACAAAACTATCTCCCAAGTTATCACGGCTGGGAAACATCTCGATGGCTTACCTGGTAGGCGCCGGTGCTGCCATTGCCGTGGGTGGAGCGCTTCTGGGTACTCTGTTCACTCAGATCACTGGAGCGGTGAACTCGTTTGCGATCAACGATGGCACCACCAAAGGCATCAATGGAGTCATCGTGCTTGAAAGTGCATTCTTCCTGATTGGCACGATATCCACCCTGGTCTATTTCAACTTCACTGCCCGTTCAAAAGACGGCCAGCCAGCCAAACGGTCACCAATCGTCAACCTGTTCGCCTGGATCGGTCAATTCTTTATCGCCATCACCCTTGGAGCGATCTTCGCCGGGGTGTTGACCTCTACGATTACTGCGTTGATCGAACGCATTGATTTTATTATCACCACAATTTCGGGGTTCTTCGGATAGGAATAGAAGATGAACGCGACCACGCTTGAACCTCTTTCCATCATGGCCATCGATATCGGTTCCACATATACCCGGGCGTTCCTGTTCGATATCGTTGAAGAAACTTATCATCTTGTTGCTTCCGGCATAGCGCGTTCTACCTATGACCCGCCGCTCAGTGACGTGAACATCGGTATACTAAACTCCGTCCACCAATTGGAACAGATTACTGGAAGGATTCTACGCAGTCAAAAAAACACATTGATCGTACCTTCACAGGCTGGCAGTGAGGGGGTGGATCGTTTTTATATTTCTCACTCATTCGGCCCCTTTCTCAAGATCGCCACGTTTGGATTGTCCAGCGATGTTTCATTAAAATCAGCCAATAAATTGGCTGCCACCACCTACGGTACAATCGTCGAAAGCGTTGGAATCGATGACAGGCGCACAATTAATGAACAAATCGATGCTGTGGTCCGGGCAGCCCCCGAAGTGATCCTCTTCGCCGGGGGTACCGATAATGGATCCAGCCGGGCAGTGAAAAAGATGTCCAACCTGATCGCTTCGATCCTGCAATTGCTGCCTCAAGACCAACGCCCGATGGTCGTCTTTTCCGGCAATCAATCGATGATTAAAAGTATCAAAGATCAATTGAGCCAATATACCAAAGTCGCGACCACCGCCAACATCCGCCCTCAAATGGACGATGAAAAATTGATTGAAGTGACAAACGAACTGGCCGATATCTTTACCGGGCTACGCGGAGAACAATACACCAGTATCAAGAAGATCACGCCACAATGCAGCGATAACCCATGTCCTTCGGCCATTGGCGTGGGTCGGATCACCCAGTTCCTCAGCGAGGTGGGTGATCCAGAAAAAGGCATCCTGGCAGTAGATCTGGGTTCTGGCTCGACGACGATTGCTTCCGCCTGTTCAGGTGAACTCAATCTGCACGTGTATCCGGTGGGAATGGGTTCAGCGTTTGGAAAGTTCATCGAATCCGCTCCCTTTGATCAGATCGCACGCTGGCTCCCCGCCAATATTCACCCCGAGACCGCCAGGGATCATCTTTGGCAAAAAACCGCGTTTCCACTCAGTATCCCTGAGACAGTGGAAGGATTGGTCATCGAGCAAGCCGCAGTGCGCCAGTTGCTTAATACTCTGATGACCAACTTGCGGGAAAAAGGATTGCTCGTCCCCAACGGTTACGACACAATCCTTTGCAGCGGTACCACCCTCACCCAGTTGGGTACACCGGACCAATTATTGATGATGCTTATCGACGGTCTTCAACCGGTCGGGCTTTCTACTTTCGTGTTGGATCAGCACTCGCTGCTACCTTCACTGGGGGCTGCCGCGTGCATTAGTCCACTTATGCCGGTCCAATTATTGGAATCCTCTGCTTTCACCAATCTGGCAACTGTGGTTTCAGTGAAAAGTGACGCCAAACCGGGGACAACAATCATGAAGGCTCGGATCCAGCTTTCAGGTGAACCCGTTCAATCAATAACGATCAAACAGGGAACCCTGACACGAATTCCGATGAAACCGGGCATAAAGGCTGCCATGCAGTTGACCGCTACCCGCCAATCCAACATCGAAGCCAGTGGACTGACCGACAGCGCCTTCCGCGTGAACGGTGGTATCTGCGGGCTGGTCATTGACGCACGCGGTAGACCTATAAAACTACCCACCGATCAGGTTAAACGTGAACAGCAATTGCGGACCTGGGCGGAAGCTTTCCAGACACAATAATTGGTACAATAATTGCAACGAACGCATCAGGAGAAAAAATGCTCGCCTCGTTTGCACAAATCTCACCCGCCATAAAGGTACACCGTAACCGGGTTTTACCGATCAACGGTACTGTGACCGTTCGCAGAGGTCAAAAGGTAAACGAAAAGGACATCGTCGCCGAAGCCACCCTGCCAGCGCATCACATTTTAATTGACGTGGTCCAGGCATTCGGCCTCGCGGACCCCAAATTGGCCGCTTCCTACATAAAACGCAACGCGGGTGAAACACTCGGTGAACATGACATCATCGCTGAAACTGGCGGGGTGTTTTCCAGGATCATTCGCACCCCCAAACCCGGCAAAGTCATCTCCATCCGTGATGGTCTGGTGCTGATCGAAACGGAAGCTAATTCGATATCGCTTAACGCGCTTTATCCCGGCACCATCGTGGATGTGCTCCCCGACCACGGGGTGGTCATTGAAACCAGTGGTGCCATCCTCGAAGCAGCCTGGGGTAACGGGCTGACAGGTTCAGGGCCGATTATCTGTAAAACGGATTCGCGCGTGGACGAAATCGTGTTCAGCAGCCTCGAAGTGACCGCTCGCGGCTCCGTGCTGGTGGGAGGCACCTGCAGCCAACCAGATATTCTGGCTCAAGCAGCCATGCTGCCAGTCGCCGGGTTGGTGTTGGGTACCATGCCCGCCTTTATGCGCGATCTGGCAATTAAACAACCTTACCCCATCTTATTACTCGACGGCTTTGGCACTGCTGGGATGAATTCGGCCAGTTGGAAATTACTGTTCTCCCTGGCAAATAAGGAATGCATCGTCAACGCTGAAACCATCACTGGCTTAATGCCACAAAAACCTGAGATCATCGTCTGCGAGCCTGTTGAAGACCAAAACAGTGCCTCTGCTAAAATGTTTACCTCCGGGCAGCTCGTTCGCATTCATGCCGACCCATACATAGGTCAAACAGGTAAGATCGAACGAATCCTCCCCGGCACAGTCACCTTGCCGAATGGTTTAAAGGTTGCTGCTGCCAGTATAATAATGGATAATAATGAACGAAAGACAATCCCGGTCGCAAACCTGGACGTGATCGGTTTCACCAATTAGGACCGAAGCCGGATAAGGAGAAGATACCATGGCACTCAATAGTTTTGACGAAGAACAATTCGAACCCGAGATGGAACCATTGGGAGAACCCACCCCCCCTGTTTCTCCATCGAACAAGCCGTCTAACCGCAACTTTATCATAGCGGTGGGTGTCATCCTGGCCATCATGGTTTTGGCGATCGTCCTGCTTTTGTTGGTGGCTCCGAGCATCATGCAGCAATCACGCAACAGTCAGCTTGAAGCGGCCGCCCGCATCAACGCAGCCAACACCGCCACAGCTATGGCTGCCACCGCGCTGGCTATCCAAAACGCAGCCACGGCAACCCCGGCCATCACCAACACTCCCATCCTACCCACCAAGACGCCGCTTGTCGTGCTGGCCACCAGCACACCGGCAGGTGGTGAATCGGCGTTATCGGCGAACGACCAGGCAACCGTCCAGGCGTTGCAAACCCAGATGGCACTCGCACAGGGCGGTGGTGGAAACGCCACCTCCACTCCAGTAGCCACAGCCCTTCCGGAAAGTGGCTTCGCTGACGAAGTTGGCCTCCCAGGCATGGTCGGGTTGGCCGCGGTCCTGATCGCGATAGTCTTTCTCGCCCGCAAGCTGCGCACTTCTCACTGATCCACGATTGAAACAATAAAGGCGTCCAAAGGTAATGGACGCCTTTTTGATTTGTTGTATTTAAATCATGCGATGCTTGCCGCAATACCTTCACCGTATTTCAGAAGGGCTTTCATCATATCCTCAGAACGACCTTCAGCGTAGACTCGCAGCACGGGTTCAGTACCGGAGGGACGAATGAGCAGCCAGGAATCGTCAGCCAGGATGTATTTAACACCGTCCTGCACGCTCACCTCGACAACGCTTTCTCCGCCGATGCTCTGGGGAGCTTCATCCTGTAATTTTTTTGTCATCTTCTCTTTGGCGACCGGGGCTTTGAGGCGCAGATCGGTGCGCTCGTAAACCACGGGACCAACGGATTTTTGCAGGTCTTCCACCATTTCATAGAGCGAGGTTTTCGCCGCGGCAATCATCTCGACCAAGAGCAAGCCCATGATGGGGCCGTCGCCCTCAGGGATGTGCCCCTTGAACGAAATACCACCGGATTCTTCCCCACCAATGAGCACGTCTTCCTTCATCATGTAATCAGCAATATGGTTAAACCCGACCGGAGTCTCATAGAGTTTCAAACCGTATTGCTTTGCCAATCGATCGATCATGCGCGTGGTAGAAACCGTGCGCACCACAGCGCCGGTCATGCCACGTTTTTCCACCAGGTGGCGCAACGCCATGGCCATGATTTTGTGTGGATCGACAAAGTTACCGCGCTCGTCCATGGCTCCGATGCGGTCAGCGTCGCCGTCGGTGGCCAGACCAAAATTGCCCATGCCGATGCCAATGGCGCCAGCTAATGGAGTGAGGTATCTGGCAATAGGTTCAGGATGCACCCCTCCAAAGCCCGGGTTCATCTCACCGCGAATCTCCTGGATCTCGCAGCCTGAACCTTGTAAAATACCGCGGATGACGCCACGCCCTGAACCATACATCGAATCGATTACGAATTTCTGCGGGTTTTCGGCGATTGTATCAAAATCAATGAGGGTGCGCAGGTGATCGTAATACGCGGGGATAGGATTGAACTTGCGGATAAGCCCCTGCTCGCGGGCGTGCTCGAAATCCATCAAATTAGGTCCGCGCGCGCGTGCCTCGTTGTCGTTCAGGTAAACCTCGACGCGGCGGCATTGTTCCGGCAGTGCGGAATTGCCCAAAGCTGATTTAAGCTTGATTCCATTATAACGTGGCGCGTTGTGCGAGGCCGTAATCATCACACCACCGATGGCGTGCATGTTCTTCACCGCATACGAGATCACGGGGGTTGGGGCATCTGACTGGGAGAGATAAACCGTATAGCCGTTGGCGGCCAAAACGCGGGCTACCTCAATGGCGTATCTGTCCGAAAGAAAACGGGTATCATAACCCACCACCATCGTGTGGGGTTCAGGGGGAACTTCAAAAACTGTCCCATTCGTCCATGAACCCGAATCGACCGCGTCAGCGATCGCCTGGGCTACCAGACGCACGTTTTCAAACGTAAAAGAATCCGAGATAACGGCTCTCCAACCATCAGTGCCAAAGTGGATTGTCATGCGCAATCTCCAATTTTCAAAATGAATGCGCGCAAAGGGAATGCGCGCACGAACTTCCAAGCCTCTATTTTACCAGTTTCCCTGAGGAGTGGCTGTCTGCAATAATGATTTAACAATCCAGCCTTCCTCACCAGTTTCAACGATTCTTACATTCACCCAGATCTGGTTATTGTAGACTTCTTCCCCGATGATTTCCACAAGCGTACCTACTGGAACCAGGCGCAAATATTCCCCGCCCGGTGATTTGCGCATGTTAACACTGGGTACTTCCGGAGTGCTGCAATAAACCCTCGCCATCACAGGCGTCGGTTTTGGCGTGATCGTCTCGGTCGGCGCGTCGGTGGGAATGAAGGTCATCGTGGGCGTTGGGGTCTCTGTATTGACGAACACGATTCCTGGCTTCGGTGTGAGCGTGGGAGTTGGGGTCACCTCCACCACGATCCCCGGCTGGGGAGTCTCGGTCAAGGTCGCGGTGGGAGTGCTTACGTTCATTTGCTGCTTGACCGAGGATCCAATGGCGGAATTCGACAGCAGCACGTAAACGGCACCGGCCAGAATGACGGCGGTGAGGAAATAGCCAAAGAAAGTGAATGGTTTGATCTTCAGAATGGCCAGGAAGAGAGTACCGATAAAAATGAGCCAGGCAAGATAAATTCCCACCAGCTCGAGCCCTTCTGGGAAAAGCCCGGTGACGCCACTGGTGAGGCCAAAACCGGCGACACCAATGGGCAGGTAGAGTTCATACGCCAGCGCGACGCTTGCCACTAAGGAGCGATTTTTTGGCGCTTTGACCGTGATATAGATCGCCAACAACACACCAATAGTCAGCAGAATAAAATCGGGAATGGTAAATTTACTGTGATACTGTACCTGGGTAAAAGTTGGCGATGGCATCAATTTGGAGATCCAACCCGCGATCGCGCCGCCGCCAAAAACGAACAGACTGCTAATCAGGAAGCTTGTCAGACTCTGGAGGAAGAATCGCGGAGAACCAACCACCGTGGCAAAGCCCAACCCCACCACCGGCGCCATGAACGGCGCGAGCAGCGCTGCCAGGATGTAGATCGCTGGCGAGTCGCTGAGAATGGCAATAATTAATACACCGGCACAAAGTAGCGAATAGATAAAGTAGTCGGCTTTCGCGGTCAGGCGTTCGGCCACCTCGGCCATCAACGCGGCCCGGTCACCCTTGGTAGGCAGCGTGAATCCCTGGCGATGACGGCGCCTGCGCGCCTCGCTGATCTGGCTTTTCGACTCCCACTGTGAAAAATCGTCAGGGTTATCGCTCATCATTTCCTCAATGTGGCCACGATCCGCGTCGGATGCTGCAGCAGTCCCAGCGCGGTCAGGATATCCGGCGCGACCAGATCGGCTGCGACAAGCGCGGCTGCGGCTGTGCCTTCAGGAGACAGTACACAGATCCCCAATGCGGCCTGTTTGAGCATGAGCGCGTCGTTGGCACCCTGACCCAGAGCGATCACCTTTCTTGCACCAATCGCGCGGATAAACGCGGCTTTTTGTTTCCCTTCATTCCCTAACGCGATCCTGGTCAGATTCACATCCAATTGCGCCGCAATCTCATCCGCTTGACCAAGAGTGTCGGCGCTGAGCAAATGGATCTCAAGTACATTTTTCAATTCATTAAGAATGGATTGCACCCCTGCGATCAATTTGCCGTCGCAAGTGAGCGTGCCGTTGAGATCGCATACCAGGTATTGAAGGTGGAGCGGTTCTTGCGCGGGGAACTGAATATCCAGCATTTGTTTATTATAATACAACCAGAAATAATAAAAACACGGGTAAAATTGCAGCATGGACGCACATTCGATCATTTTTAAACGCGTAATCATCTCCATTCTCTTGATATTTTCCACGATTTTGACCGGTTGCAAGCCAACGGCGACCGCCACGCCTGAATTACCCACAGCTACTGTCACGGCTACAACCCTACCCTCTGAAATCGTTCTGGTGGATGCCAGTGGAACAGTCAGCAACGACCTGACGACGGTCGTGAGCGAATTCGCGGCAGCAAATTCATTACAAACCCGTACCCTCTCAACGCTGACCAGCTCCGATATCACCGAGTCGACGAAGATCGTCATTTTCAGCGTGGACCCCGGTAACCTCGCCGATCTCAGCGCTGCCGCTCCAGCGACCCAGTTCGTGGTGCTTGGCAACAGCTCGATCACCGCTGGCGGCAATGTTTCAACCATCAAAGCCGATCTGGCCGCAAAGGCATTTATGGCAGGTTACATCACCATGCTGCTGGCGTACGACTGGCGCGCGGCTGGTTTACTGACCAGCGATGGTCCATTGGGAGATTCCTATTCTGATGCCTTCACTAACGGTGCCCGCTACGTTTGTGGTAAGTGCAACGCATATTTTGCTCCATTGGTGAGTTTTCCGGCGATCGCCGTGGAACCCAGCAACAGCGACGAAGCCACCTGGGGCGCCGACGCAGCCACCCTGGGCGATGATTGGCTGAGCGCGGTCTTCATCGACCCGGCCGCGGCCAACCTCTCCGTGGCCAATGGGGTAAGCGCGCATCCATTGAATTTCGAGTCCGTGCTCTTTGTGGGTTACACCGAAGTCTCTCCTGACTCCGGGCTAACCTGGGACGTGCTGCTCGGCGAAGATGTCGCTGCATCGCTGAAAACGCTACTTCCTCTGCTCCTTGCCGGGCAAGGTGGTCAGGCGGTCAGCGCTACCATCACCCTCACCCAAGTGACCGAAGGGGTCGTCTCTCCGGCGCGCCTGGAACTGTTCAACGAGACCGCGGCCAAAGTAGCTTCGGGTGAGCTCGAGCCGCTGTCGGTGCAATAAAGTAATTGTTTTGCTGGGGCACGACACAAAGTACCCGTTAGGGTATGCTGTGCCCTTACAGAAAAAAACCAACGCGACTGAATTATTGTGCCCTTACACTACTTCTGCTTTGTCCCCATGAATTCCGGCGCGGTGGCCTCACCCGGCGCGCTGATCGCTTCGCGCTTCAGCACCTTCCCCACTGACATAAAAATGATCTTGATGTCCAGCCAGAACGACCAGTGATCGACGTACCACACGTCGAGCGCGAACTTCTCCTCCCATGAGAGGGCGTTTCGACCATTTACCTGCGCCCAGCCGGTGATACCGGGAAGCACATCGTGGCGCCGGCTCTGTTCAGGGCTGTAGCGGTCAAGATAAGCGATCAACAACGGACGCGGTCCGACGATGCTCATCTCCCCCTTGAGCACGTTGAACAGCTCCGGTAGTTCATCGAGGCTGGTGGAACGGATGAACTTACCCAACTTCGTCATGCGTGCAGCATCGGGCAGTAGTTTGCCATCCCGATCGCGCAGATCACGCATGGTACGGAATTTGTAGATGGTGAAGATCTTTGCCCGATATCCCGGCCGTTTTTGCCCGAAGATCACCGGCCAGCCCAGCCCGATCCAAACTGCCAGCCCCGTGATCAGCATCAAAGGGGAGAGTATGATCAGTGCCAGGCAAGACACGATAAGGTCGAACACGCGTTTGCTCGTGGGGAGCTTCGGGAGATTTGCCATCAAAGCCATTTTACCAAAGAAAAGCAGAGCCGGTTCGAATTTTGTAAGATATAATAACGCCATACCGAACCGCAAGGAAGAACAAGGATTGATTATGGCAAACAAAAAAGGTCGCGTTTTCTCAGGGGCCCGTCCCACCGGGCGTCAGCATCTGGGCAATTACCTGGGTGCCATCAAGAATTACGTCAAACTGCAGGAGGATTATGAATGCATTTATTGCGTCGTTGACCTGCACGCCCTGACCACCATGGAAACCACGTTGAATCTGCGTCAGAACACCCTGGAAATGGCTCTCGACTGGCTGGCTGCCGGCATCGATCCCAAAATATCCACCGTATTCGTGCAATCGCACGTGCCACAGGTGACCGAGTTGTACACCATCCTCTCGATGGTCACCCCCGAAGGCAAATTGACGGACCTTCCTACATTTAAAGATAAAGTCCGCGAGAACCCGCACAATGTCAACCTCGGGCTCGTGGGCTACCCCGTGCTCATGGCCGCCGACATCGCCCTCTATAAAGCTGACACCGTCCCCGTGGGCATCGACCAGGCGCCGCACATCGAATTCACCCGCGAGACCGTACGATCGTTCAATTACCGCTACAGCACCAACGTGCTCATCGAGCCGCAGATGAAGGCCACCCAGTTCCCCAAGATTATTGGTACCGATGGTGTGAACAAGATGAGCAAGAGCCTGAACAACGAGATCGAGATCGCCGCCACCCCCGAAGAGACGCTGGCGCGCGTCAAGACCATGGTTACCGATCCCAATCGCAAGCTGCGTACCGACCCCGGTAACCCGGATATCTGCAACGTCTTCTCGCTGCACAAGATCTTCTCCACGCCCGAGCAGGTGGCCATGATCAACACCGAGTGCCGCAAAGCCGGCATTGGCTGCGTGGACTGCAAGAAGATGCTGGCGGAGAACATCAACGCCAACCTGGCTCCCCTACGCGCGCGCCGGATCGAACTGGCCAAAGACCCCGATGCCATCTGGGACATCCTGCACGACGGCGCCAAACGCGCCCGCGCAATCGCCGAAGCCACCATGGTCGATGTCCGCAAGGCAGTCGGATTGCCCGAATAAAAAAAGGCGCCTGTGAAAAACAGGCGCTTTTTGAAAGGATTGCCATGAGAGCTGTGCTTCAGCGGGTCAATTACGGACAGGTGGTAGTCGAAGGCCAGATCACGGCGAAGATCGACAAAGGGCTTGTCATTTTACTGGGTATCGGGCCCACGGATGACGCCGAAAAGGCCGCCGCCCTCGCGAAGAAGATCTCCATGCTGCGCATCTTCGAAGACGAGCAGGAGAAGATGAACCTCTCCCTACTGGATATCCACGGGCAGGCCATCGTGGTATCCCAATTCACCCTATACGCCGACACGCGCAAGGGCAACCGCCCCTCGTTCACCGACGCCGCTCGCCCCGAGCTGGCCAGCCCACTGGTGGATCGCTTCGTTGCCGAGTTGGTCAAGCTGGGCATTCCCACCCAAACCGGCGTCTTTGGCGCGCACATGAAGGTTTCGCTAGAAAATGACGGCCCGGTCACGATTTGTATGGAGATGTAATAGGGCAGGTTGATCAATACAAGAGCAGATTCCCGGGATCAAACGTAGATACCGGGAATCTTTATTCACAGAATTAGCCCGAACTATTTTTTGAACATCCTCACCAGTGACTTGACTACATCCACTGTACTTCCGACGATGATCACCACCAGGATGCCGCTGACGAAGTACCTGAACAGATTGATCAGGTCGGGTTCACTACCAAGCACGCTATTGGCGGGGAGGACGGCGATGGGGGCACCAGCAAGCATGGCTGCGGCGATGGCGATCCCGGCCACGTGCAGGCCGATGTCCATCCAGCGAGTGAATCCTGTCCATTTGTTTTCGCGAATGAGAATAGCGTATTTGACCAGCTCAAGGATCCAAAGCACATTCAACACGGGCAGAAAGCGGAAGAAGGCTTCAGTGAGTATCGGACTGAAGGTTATCTGGCCATTATCCAGGAAGCCCACACCGATCCATTGCGGATAAACATTGAACACCAGCATGACAATGAGGGTGAAGACGATCCCGGCGATCAACTCGGCCAGGCTGACCTTGTCCTGCTCACGGCGGTCTTCCATAGAGCGTGGATCCCAGTTGCTTTCCTTTTCCTTTGTCACCTTGGGCATTAACCATTCGATAATGGCAAAAATGAGGACGATGTTACCCAGCACAACCATGGCAGAGCCAAAGAAATCAGCGATCGAACGGACTGCCAGATCGACTCCGGCCTGGACACTGGTCACATTCTCTGCCAGGTTGACTCCGAGCGTGATCACCCACACCAGCGCGGTGATGCCCAGCACGATACGAAAGACCAGCCAGAAGATGGGGTAGAGACGCGGTCCGATCAAATAACGCGGGGGAAGATAAGAGGCTGCCATTTTCGACGGCGAGCCGAATTCCTTCAGCACCTCAGAGACCAACACCTCATCATCCACAGATTTGCCACTCGCCTTCGCGCGGTCTTCGAGGGTATCCTCGATCAACGAACGGATCTCTTTGCTCAGATCGTCGCGCATCTTCTCAGGCAGACGATCCGCCACTTCACTAATATAACGATCGATTAATTTCATTCTATCTCCTTTACTTTGCTAAAAATCCAGACATCGTGACGGCCAGTTTGTCCCATTCCTCTTTGAGGAGAGGGAGAACTTTGCGGCCTTCCGCGCTGATGACGTAATATCTGCGCGGACGCGCTCCTTCGACACGCCACAAGCTTTCCAACAATCCCTGGGATTCCAGGCGGCGCAGCAGGGGGTAAAGCGTTCCCTGGTCAACCTCGAGGCCCTTGTCGGCAAGCAGCTTGAGGATGGAATATCCGTACTGCTCTTCCTGAAGTTGGCTGAGAACGGCCAGGACGATAACCCCGCGCCGAAGTTCCAATACCATGTTCTCTACCATCTGTTGTTGTTCCATATCTTATATCCTTTTCAACATTATACTGTGTATTACACACTATTACAAGGTTTTTAATATAATTTGACATTAATTTAAGGAATCTCATAAAGTTCTAATTTATGAGCATATCATCGACCCTGAACAATAACCCGGTATCCAAGTGAAGATACCGGGTTATTCAACCAAGGAACATTGTATGTGGATCAATCGATCAGGGTGATCTCACCGGTGGAGCCATTCAAACGGATCTTCATGCCGGTTTTCAAGCGCAGCGTTGCCCGGTCCACCCCCACCGCGGCGGGGATGCCATACTCGCGCGCTACCACGGCGCCGTGGGTCATCATGCCGCCCACCTCCATGATCAAGCCGCCGGCCACCATGAAGAGCGGCGTCCACGAGGGGTCGGTGCCCGGGCAAACCATAATCTCGCCCGGCATCAACCCTGCCCGGCTCGGATCGCGTACCACTCGCACCTTGCCCTCCACCACGCCGGGGGAAACCGGGCTTCCGGTGATATTCTTTCCGTCCCCTGCGGCACTCTCCGCCATGCCTTCGTAAAAAGCGCGTCCATCGCTCAAGAGCAGGCGCGGCAACTGGCGCCGCTGCAGTTCACGCTCGAACCGGCTGCGCCGTTCGGAAATCAGAGATTTCCAATCGCGCGGAGTCTTCGCCGCGAATTCGCGGAGTTCCGCAAGACTCATGTAAAACACATCGTCGTCGTGTACCAATTCACCGGCTGCCATAAATTCGCGTCCTGTTTTCCTCAATTCGCGGTGGATGATCCACATCATGCGCACGGCAAAGAACTTGGGGTTTTCACGCAGGCCCATCAGCATGCGGGCTCGATTGGCAAAAAAGCGCGCCACCCTGGCCTTGATAAACCCACCTCTCGACTTGCGAATATTAGCAGTGAGTTTCTCTACTGCCGCCTCTGCGGCCGATCTGCCCCTGGCGAAAACGGCGTCCGGCGCTTCGTTCTCGTTCTCGATCTTCAGGAAATTGACAAGCATCTCAAACACGTGGGTCGGATCCTCTGTCCAACGTGTTCGACCCAGGTCGATCTCACACAGGCCACGTCCGCCGTAGCGTTCCAAAAAGCGATTCACCGCGTCCATCACCACCGGCGGTAGATCACCACGCAAATAACGTTGCGCCAGTTCACGCGGAGTTTCCGACTTCATGGCTTTGACTGAGGCGGTATCAGCGCGGATTCCCTTTGTCATCTCCCATAAGCGCAAGTCCATCTCTGTGGTCGGATTATTGGGGACCCCGCGAGTCACTTCCAGAAGCAAGTCGCTCCATTGAGAAAAACTTCCTTTATCAGCCTTGTTCGTTAACATACGCAGCACATTCCAGGATGCCACCCCAGAAGCTACACCCGAGATAAAACGAATGAGCGCTTTGCCGAGATAGCGGTATCCCACCTGCCTGAGCAGATCGGATTGGCAGGTCAACCGCGCATATCGGTCACCTTTGATCGCACGCGCCATTTGGTTGGCTTTATCCAAAACCCGCTCGCCTTGTTCCACAATGAATTTACGCCGTGAGATGGGCGCGATCAGGTTCAGCATCACATTCCAGGCTACAGGCAGGGCAAAACCGGCCAACTGCAGGCGGGCTTTGAGGCTCATCCCTTTCCTTTCCGGTTGCAGTTGTGGATCGTCGATGATCTGGTCGATCGCCTGCTTGACGGTGGGCTCGACCATGCCAAAGATATATGGGATGGCTTTCCTGCCGAAAGTGCTGCGGATGACCGGAGTGAAATTGATCCACAGCCGTTCGCCGGCTGAGTACAGCACGGTTTGTTTTTCTGCCGTGGTCTTGATGCCGAACAACTCACTACCCATGGCAAATAATTGTTTTAAACTGCTGGAGCCGATTGGCGTCAGGGGATCCACCATTCCCTGTACCGAAGCAAACGAAACCATCGTCTTCAGCGGCTCAGCGGCCATCCCCTCGGGCAACGGGAAGAGAGAAGTGATCGGTCGTGTTTGGACAAGATACAGGTTCTCCCCGCTGAAAGCCCACTCGATATCCTGTGGTTCGCCAAAAGCTTGCTGAACCCGTGCACCCAATTGGGCCAATTGTATGATCTGTTCATCGGTCAACGCCTGGAGCTGCTGCGCCGACTCTGCTATCTTTTCCACCCCACCTTTTTGCCCGGCACGGATCGACAATCCCTTCTTCCCCAGTGTTTTGGAAATCACCCGCCAGTCGCGCGAATCGACCACATAATGGTCCGGCTCGACCAACCCGGAGACCAACGCTTCGCCGAGGCCAAACGTGGCATCGATCACGCTCTCCACGCGCAAGCCGGTGAGCGGGTTGGCGGTGAAAAGCACTCCCGAAACATCAGATTGCACCATCTGCTGCACCACCACCGCCAGCGCGACACCCTCCTGATTCACGCCCTGGCGCAAGCGGTAACCGATGGCGCGCGCTGTCCATAGGCTGGACCAGCAGTCGATCACCCGCTCGCACAGCATGGCTTCGGTGGTGACATTGAGATATGTATCTTGCTGACCCGCGAAAGAGAGATCCGGCAGATCTTCGGCGGTTGCTGAAGACCGCACTGCCACCGCTGGTTTACCAAGTGATTTCCAGACTTCGATCAAATCATGTTTCAAACTATCGGATAACTTCCCGCGGCGGAAAGCATCACGTATTTGTGCGGACATTTCATCAAGTGTGGCAGCGTCTGGATGATCTTTGATTTTTAACGTCCGCCGAATGACCGCGTCCAGATGGTTCGCCGCTACAAAATCCCGGTAAGCTGCCGTTACCAAAATAAACCCCGGAGGTACCGGTAAGCCCGCTACCGTCATCTGGCAGAGGTGAAGACCTTTACCCCCGGCATTATCCAGGGCGGCTTGATTAGTCGAAAAGAAAAGGATCTGTCCTTCTGAATTGGTTTTCACGCGAACCTCTTGCGCATCGAAAATGAATATTGAATAAGTATAGCGTAAATACATTTCCACGAGTCAGATACTCATTTAATAAGTATAATAACGTCATGAACACACAAACCCTCCCCCAACCCTCAGAACCAATCAAATTGACCCAGCTTTCGAGCTGTTCCGGCTGTGCCGCCAAGATCAGCGCCAAAATGCTGACCGAGATCCTGCGACCCACTCAGGGCATCTTCCTCCCGACTGATTACCCCGACCTGCTAGTCGGTCTTGAGAGCCCTGATGACGCAGCAGTGTGGAAACTGGACGACGGCCGCGGTTTGGTGATGACCACCGACTTCTTCACCCCGCTGGTGGACGATCCCTACGATTTCGGTCGTGTCGCCGCCACGAATGCCATATCCGACGTCTACGCCATGGGGGGAACCCCCTTCATGGCGCTCAACATCGCCGCCCTACCGCCGGACATTGACCCGGCCATTCTGCAGGCCATCATGCGTGGCGGCGCGGATGCTGCCAAAGCCGCCAACGTGGTCATCGCTGGCGGGCATACCGTGCGCGATAATGAGCCCAAGTACGGGCTGGTCGTGGCTGGCTTCGTGGACCTGGACAGGATGTTCACCAAGGGTGGTGCCACACCCGGAGATTATCTCATTTTGAGCAAGCCACTTGGTTTCGGCACCATCACCACCGCGCTCAAACGTGGTCAGGCAGACGAAAAAGCGGTGGCAGCCGCGGTCAAATGGATGACCACGCTCAACCGCGACGCTAGCACCCTGGCGCACGAATTTGATTTAAAAGCCGTCACGGACGTGACCGGTTACTCGCTCATGGGTCACAGCTCCGAAATGACCCTGGCTGGCGGGGTACAGCATCGTATCCACTTCGACCAGGTACCGCTGTTGCCCGAGGCGTTGCCCTACGCGCGGCAGGGCATCTTCCCCGGCGGCGCGAACGACAACCGCGAATTCTACGGTAGCCGTGTTACCTTCGAGTGTGAACTCGAAGAGTGGCAGAAGATGTTGCTCTTCGATCCGCAGACCAGCGGCGGACTACTCATGTCTGTGCCTAGAGAGAAGATCGAGTCCTTCCAGAAGAAGGCCATCGAGATGAAGCTGCCAATATGGGTGATCGGTGAAGTGGCCGAGGGGGATGGGGTACATATTTTGTAGGGGCGTATGGTCATACGCCCCCACAAGCGAGATATACACGTCATCATCAATACAAATATTGTTTCACGGGTTTTTGAATAATTGCCTTCGAATTTGTTCGCATTGATTCGTGTAATTCGTGGACAATAGAACATGTTAAAATACCCCCATGGTTGAAATCTCCGAACACATCCAGGGCATCTTAAAAACCCTGCCTGAAAAACCCGGCGTGTACATCATGAAGAACGCCGCCGGGGAGATCATCTACGTCGGCAAGGCGATCATCCTCAAGAACCGGGTGCGCTCATACTTCCAGGAGCGCGGCGACCAGTCACCGAAGACGCGCAAGCTGGTCTCGCAGATCGCCGACCTGGAATGGATCGTGGTCGGCTCAGAGCTTGAGGCGCTCATCCTCGAGATGAACCTCATCAAGAAACATCGCCCGCGCTTCAATATCCGCCTAAAAGACGACAAGCGCTACCCTTATATCAAGGTCAATCTCACCGTTCCTTTTCCCAAGGTAACTATCACCCGCCTGATGCAGGAGGACGGCGCGCGCTACTTCGGCCCATACACCAGCGTCTGGGCTGTGCATCAAACGCTCGATGTGTTGCGCCACATCTTCCCCTACCTCACCTGCGATCGCGAGATCACCGGCAAGGACCCGCGTCCATGCCTGTATTACGACATCAAACTGTGCTCCGGACCCTGCATCGGCGCCATTAACCAGGCTGGTTACCACCAATTGATCGCCGATCTGTGCGACTTCCTCGACGGGCATACCGACCCCATCGTCAACCGTCTGCGCGCTGAAATGGAGACTGCCTCGGAAGGGATGCTCTTTGAAAGAGCAGCCGCCCTGCGCGACCAGATCAACGCCATCGACCGCGTGGTGGAGAAACAGAAAGTCATCACTTCTGACCAGCGCGATTCGGACGTGCTGGCCATCGCCCGCGCCGACGGCGAGGCCTGTGTGCAGATCTTCTTCATCCGCAATGGCAAGCTGCTCGGACGCGAATACTTCGTGCTCGAGGGCACCGAAGAGACGCCCGACAGCGAGGTCATTGCCGAGTTCATGAAGCAGTTCTACAGCGAAGCAGCCACCATCCCCGAACAGGTTCTGCTGCCTAACGAGATTGAAGAAGCCAACATCATCAAGGCCTGGATGAATAGCAAACGCGGCGGCGACAAGGTGGAATTGACCGTGCCCAAGTCGGGCACGCCGCAGGAATTGGTTAAGATGGCCACAGAGAACGCCGTCGAAACGCTGCAATCGCTAAAATCTCAATGGGAAGCCGACAAGAACAAGCAAACGCAGGCGCTTAGCGAACTACAGGAAGCACTGAGATTGCCGGAGCCACCCAACCGCATCGAGTGTTACGATATTTCCAACACCCAGGGCACCGCCTCGGTGGGCAGCATGGTGGTGTTCGAACAGGGCACGCCCGCCAAAAACATGTACCGCCACTTCAACATCAAGACGGTTGAAGGCCCGGACGACTTTGCCAGCATGGAAGAGGTGCTGACAAGGCGCTTCAAACGCTGGCAGGCCACCCAGGAGAAGCATCAGGTGGGCGAGAAGATCGACCCTTCGTTTTCGGTGCTGCCCGACCTGTTGATGGTCGACGGCGGCAAAGGTCAACTCGGGCGCGCCGTGGGGGTGCTGGCTAAATTCGGTTTGAGCGAGCGCGTGCCCGTGGTCGGTCTGGCCAAGCAGCAGGAGGAGCTTTTCCGCCCCGAGGTGGAAGGTTCGCTGATGCTGCCGCGCCACTCACAGGGGCTTTATCTCATCCAGCGCATCCGCGACGAGGCCCACCGCTTCGCCATCACCGCCCACCGCAAGGCGCGCGGCAAACTCGGCGTGGCCTCGCGGCTCGACGCCATCCCCGGCATCGGGCCGCAGCGACGTAAAGCCCTGCTCACCCGCTTCGGAAGCATCGAAGCCATCCGCGACGCCAGCGTGGAGGCACTGATGGACGTCCCCGGCATCACCGAGGAGCTCGCCCTGTCCGTCCAGGCGGGGCTGGAATAGATCAAGAGAATCGAGAATTGAGAAATGAGAGTCGTAAAATCAAAACCAAATATCAACACTTTGTACCATCTGGGTTCTGGATTCTCCGGTTTTGACAATTCTCTACTCTCTACTCTCGATTCTCAAGTTTTACTATTCTCTATTCTCGTTTGTGAATTCCCGTGTTATAATACCGCTTCGCGCCGGTGTGTCCGGACGAAATTATTTGCAAGGATACTAAGATGAGCGATTTATTGAAAGCCTATGATGCCCCGGTAAACGCCAATATTCCCGAACTGCACAGCGGGGATAGCGTCTCCGTCCATGTGAAGATCAAAGAAGGCACCCGCGAACGTATTCAGGAGTTCAAAGGCGTTGTGATCTACATGCACAACAAAGGCAATAACTCTAGCTTCACTGTTCGCCGCCTGGCCAGCAATGGCATTGGCGTGGAACGCACCTTCCTGCTGCGCAGCCCGCGTATCGACAAGGTGGTTGTGGAACGCAGCGGTAAAGTCCGCCGCTCCCGCCTGTACTTCCTGCGCGAACGCTCCGGCAAGAGTGCCCGCCTTAAAGAGAAATTTAACTAGTCTGCCCAAAATTGCTCATAATCAGGGTGCAGCCAATAATCAGGTTGCGCCCTTTATTGTATTAACCATCAAGGAGAACGACTTATGCGCCAGCCATTGATCGGCATCACCATCACCCAGGATACCCCCGCCAATTTAGCCGCCATCGACCGAATCTCGGTGGATTACACCCAAGCCATCGTTAAAGCCGGCGGCGCTCCCGTGCTCCTCCCCACCGATTTTCCGGTGGACGAACTGGAAAACCTGCGCGACCATCTGGACGGCATTCTGCTCAGCGGCGGCGGCGATATCGATCCCATCCGCTACCGCGGCAAGCAGGACAACCACCTGATGATGGTCTCGGACCAGCGCGATGAACTGGAGATCGGTCTGGTGAAACTCGCAGCAAAGACCAACTGGCCGATCTTCGGTATTTGCCGCGGAGTACAGGTAATGAATGTGGCTCTACATGGTACGTTATACACTCATCTGCCCAGCCAACTCAATTCCAAACTTGACCACAACACCCCTTACGATCAGGGCCGTGACATGATCGCGCATGAGGTTACAATAGAAGCAGGGACGCGTCTTTTCGAGATCATCGGAAAGAGCAAAGTTCGAGTCAACAGTTTCCATCATCAGGCAGCAAAGGTGATCGCACCCGGGTTGAAGGTTACAGCCCATGCCGCCGGTGATGGATTGGTGGAAGGGCTGGAGTTGCCCGATCAACGCTTTTTCCTGGGCGTCCAGTGGCACCCGGAATGCCTGCACAATTATCCGGAACACCAGGCGCTCTTTAAGGCCTTTGTCGAGGCCGCGCGGTCGTCCTGAAATTTTGGTCAAGATTTTTGGAGGAAGCATGGCAGCAAACAATTCAGCAGAGACCATCGGCGTCTTTGACTCCGGCGTTGGCGGGCTATCCGTCTTGCGCGCCATTCGTCAACAGCTCCCATCTCAACCAGTCATCTACATCGGCGACCAGTTCCATGTGCCCTACGGTCAGCGCTCTCTCGAAGAGGTGAGACAATTAACTTATGCAGCTGTCCGCTTTTTACTGGACCAAGGCGCGAAACTGATCGTGATCGCCTGCAACACGGCCTCCGCGGCCGCGCTGCACTACGTACGCGAACAACTCCCAGATGTCCCCATCGTGGGCATGGAGCCCGCCGTCAAACCCGCCGCCGAACAGACCAAAACCGGCGTGGTGGGAGTGCTGGCCACCTATGCATTCTTCCAGGCGGAGGTCTACGGCTCGCTGGTTGAACGCTTTGCCCACGGCGTCAAACTCTTGCAGGATCCCTGCATCGGTTTGGTGGGCCAGATCGAAAAAGGCGACCTGAACGGCCCGGATACACGCGCCTTGCTCGAAAAGGTATTGAAACCCATGCTGGCACAGCATATCGATACGGTCGTACTCGGCTGCACCCACTATCCCTTCGTTATCCCCCTTATCCAACAGATCGTCGGTCCGGACGTACGCGTCATCGACCCCGCCCCGGCGGTAGCCCGCCACATTGCCCACCGTTTGGAAGAGTTCGGTTGGCTGGCTGAAGGTCAGGAAAAAATTCCGGTGACCTTCTACACCACCGGTGAACCACAGCAAATGCAAAAATTGTTACTCCCATTCATTGGCGAAGAAGGCACCGTCCGTAAAGCCACCTGGATCGGGAATCGATTATCCGCTTTATAATTTACTTATCGGAGTCAACCATGCGTGAAATGAGAGTGATCCTGGTCGGATTCGGCAACGTAGCCAAAGCACTGGCCCGCCTGCTGGAGAAAAAACAAGCCGCCCTGCAAAGAGATTTCGGCTTTTCGACGAAGATCGTTGGCATCGCCACCGCCCACCACGGCATGACCATAGATCCGGATGGTATCGACGCCGAAGCCGCGATCAAGATCGCATCGAGCGGAGAGTCATTGAACCAGTTATCGAAAGTGACTCCCCCTGCCTCAGTGATCGAACTTATCCGAACCTGCCCGGCGGATGTGATGTTCGAAAACTCACCGGTCAACCATCTCACCGGCCAACCGGCCATCGACCACCTGCGCGCGGCTCTCGAAAGCAGCATGCACGCCATCACTGCCAACAAAGGGCCGGTGGTTCATGCTTACCGCGAACTGACCGACCTGGCCGTGCAAAAAGGCCGCCGCTTCCTCTTTGAATCCGCGGTGATGGATGGCGCGCCGATCTTCTCGCTCTTCCGCGGACCGCTGCCCGCCATCGAACTCAGGGGGTTCACTGGCATTCTCAACTCGTGTACCAACATTCTGCTCGAGCTCATGGAACAGGGCAAGCCGTTCGATGAGGCGGTCAAGTACGCCCAGTCCATCGGCATAGCCGAGACCGACCCCAGCGCGGATATCGACGGCTGGGACGCCTCGATCAAGGTGGCCGCGCTGGCCACCGTGGTGATGGGTATTCCCCTCAAACCCGCCGAGATCGACCGCACCGGTATTCGCGGCATCACCCCTGCGATGATCAAAGAAGCCCTTGCTGCCGGCGAACGCTGGAAACTGGTCTGTACCGCCAGACGCGAAGGGAATAAAGTGACCGCCAAAGTGGCGCCGCAGCGTGTGAAACCCAACACCCCGCTCTACAGCATTAACGGTACCAGTTCCTACGTTCAAGTCGAAACCGACACCCTGCCCGGTTTGGGCATCGTCGAGAGCAACCCCGGACCCGAGACCACCGCATACGGGCTGCTGGCTGACTTGATCAACGCGGTGAGGAATGGCTGATCTCTCCCCTGCCTTCTGGCTCGCCAGCGCGCGGCTCAATTCGTTGAACGTGTTGGAGGGTTGGTTTAAATCGATTCACGTTCAGGCGCGATGGTTGGACGAGATCGTTCTGATCTCCTCTGAGGCATCCATACCTTCACCGGACCTTGCCGGTATGGAGCAAACAACGCTCATTTCGCGCTTCCCCGCATGGATGAGAAGTCAGCAACCTCTGATCCATGACGCCAGCCGCAAGGCTGCTAACGGCGAAAAAGACATGATCCTGCTGATCGCTCAAGGAGAGGGCGGATTTACCACCGCCCTGATCTCCTCCCCCGCGGTGATTGGCCGGTATAACCTCATCCCACAGGCCTACCTTGAATATCGCCTTTCGTTCCACCTCGACGAGAAGGACGAAGCGCTTCTTGATACGATCCAAACCGCCCTGCAAAAAGATGGCAAATCCGCCGCGGTGGTGAATATTTTCGTCTTTCATTCACAACGATCCAAACGACCTGTTAAGTCCGCGACACCATTCGCCGGTGCCGCGTGGCTGAACCAGGAGGAGGGAGTCGATCGTTCTGCCCTCTCCATGATGCACGATCTGACAACAGCGCTGGCAACATTAAAAAAGAAGAATGGTCTCGTCGTGGAGATCGATGCCGAAAACAACCTCTTCTCCACCTGGTTGGAGGCGGTGTGAGCTGCGCGAAGGTAACACTGGCGCTCGGGACGAATCTGGGTGACCGCGTAGCCAACCTTGAACAGGCCTGCCGGGAATTATCATCATTTATTAAGATCTCCAAATTATCTTCGATCTATGAAACCCCACCCTGGGGTGTGACCGATCAGCCCGCCTTCCTGAACCAGGTGTTGATTGCCTCAACAGAACTTTTACCCGTGAAATTATTGGCCGCAGTGAAGAATATCGAAGTGAAAATGGGGCGACAGACAACCTACCGCTACGGTCCGCGTCTGATCGATATCGATATCCTGCTCTTCGACAACCTCATACTAGATACTCCAAACCTGGTCATTCCTCACCCGCGCATGTTCGAGCGTGCCTTTGTGCTGGTTCCCCTGCTTGAGATCGCGCCTGACCTGGTCTCTCCGATGGATCACAAGCCTGTGAGCAGACTGCTCGAGAATTTGGATACCAGCGGAATTGTTAAATGGGAGAGCAATCATGCCTGATCCCTTCCTGAAGTTTGGTAGCAAAACATACATCATGGGTATTCTCAACGTGACCCCCGACAGCTTTTCGGGTGACGGCTTGATGACGCAAAATGACGTGGTCCGCGCGGCCATCGAACAGGCACTGCGCTTCGTTGAATCCGGCGCGGATATTCTCGATATCGGCGGTGAATCCACCCGTCCCGGCTCACAACCTGTCTCGGCGCAGGAAGAGATGGACCGGGTGTTGCCGGTGATCGAAGCACTGGCTGGGTTGAAACTTGAAGCCATCCTCTCGCTCGATACCAGTAAAGCGGCTGTTGCCATTGCCGGTCTGAACGCTGGAGTGCACTGGATTAACGACGTGTGGGCTCTCAAAGCCGACCCCGCGATGGTCAAAGTTGCGGCTGAAAGCGGTGTCCCGCTGGTGCTCATGCACAACCGCAGCAAGCCTAACCATGTGGAACTGCAGGAGCGGCTGGGCGGTCAGTATCTCGGCGCTGAATACGACGACATAATCGCCGACATCAAGCGCGAATTACAGGAGAGTATCGACCTGGCACTGGCTGGCGGCGTGCGTAAAGAGCAGATCATTCTCGATCCCGGGCTGGGGTTCGGCAAGAAGGTGGAGCACAACCTCGAGCTTGTCAACCGGCTGGACGAGATCAAGGGCATGGGCTATCCGGTGCTTCTCGGCCCGTCGCGAAAATCCTTTATTGGCTATACCCTCGACCTGCCACCCGACGATCGGTTGGAAGGCACCGAAGCCGTTTGCACCATCGCCATCACCCGCGGTGCGGACATTCTGCGCGTCCACGATGTGCTTGAGATTTCCCGTCTGGCACGCATGAGTGACGCCATCCTCAGAAAATAATCCCCAAAACCCAATATTCAGACTTGATATATCTTAATTATCCTGTAATAATATGCATACTATGAAGGAGAATCCGATGAGAAAATTACTTGGTGTTGGTTTTGTTGTTATTGCTTTATTCTCATTAACCTCATGTGGGGTTGTTTCCAGTCTGCAATCCGTTACGGATACCGGCAATGCCTTTATGCAGGCATTGAAGGATGGCGACAATTCCACCTCCTGGAATATGCTGACTCAAAGTGTGAAAGACGAGATTGGCGGAGAAACCGCCTGGGCTGATTTCACTGCCCCGCGTAATTTCGATGAATGGTCTTTCAACTCAACCAACATCGAAAACACAACAGGAGTTTTGGAAGGTGAAGCCAAACTCGACGGCGAAACCTATATCATCACCCTGGTAATGGAAGCAAACGGTGATGGCTGGTTGATCTCAGGCATTAATATTGAATTGAAATAATCCACAGTTTAGAGAGAGAGGCGTTACTCATTCGAGCAACGCCTCTCTTTCATTTACGAGCGATCAGAAGCAATGAATTGGCGTTATGATAACCAATTTCCTTTAACCGTCGTCGCATTTGATTCCCATAATCCTGCAGGTCGGGGTAACCTTTTGCTCGTTCGATATAGCGATCAATGATGGGCAGCAGTTCATCCGAAATCTCAACGCTGAATGGATCTTCCGTAAGATCAAACAGACTGAATTCAGTCATTTCCCGCAATCCCAACCTTTGGACCATGGCGATAATCTGCCCTCGCGTATATGTTTCGCGGTGAAAAACATCGTTCACGGTATCTACCCTGCCAAACCAATGGTGCAACAATGTGTGGGTCATCTGGGTTTCCGCCTGGTCGCCATCGGGGTACATCTCGTTGACGATAAGAAAGCCGCCTGGCTTAAGAACACGTTTCATTTCCGCCAGCGTGATCTCAGGAGTCTCCAGGTGATGCAGCGAAAACGAGATCGAAACCGTATCAAACGAATCGTCTTTAAAGTCCAATTTTGCTGCATCCATTAATTGGAAATTCACCCTATCATTGTCTTTAAAAGTTGCCGCGAAAGCCTCTGCAGCAGTCTCCTTTTTGTCGATCCCAACCGCGGTTCGATAACTGATTGCGTCTTTGAGCAATTCATCCAGGAACGCTCCGGCTCCTGTGGCAACATCGAGGACGCTGCCCAATTCCAAATCTTTGAAGGCTTCTTTGTAATCTTTCATGATGTACCTTTGTTTAGTGAAATTCAGGCTGTTCATAACCGCCGGACGGAACCATAAGAATGATTAGCGGTCGCTTGTAATTTACTGCCAATTTATTATTATGTAAATAGAGGTTTTACATGAAAGATGTAACTATGACGAGAGCGTTTTGGATCTTCCTTAGCCATTTATTGTTGGTCTCATGCAGCCGACAACCTTTCCCAACCTCCAACAATCTTCTAAATAATGGTTGTTAAGATCATCGGGGGTCATAGCGATGTGGTTTTACGAAGTTGTTTTGATCCAACCGGCAAATTGATCGCAACCATCAGTTGGGATGGAACGGTCAAGCTCTGGGGAATAGGTCAATAAATATGATGGAGCGGTTTTGAGCCGCTCCATCGCTTCTTACTTGATCGCCACCTGTACCGCCCTAACCACGTAGCGGTAACGATATTCGCCGGTCGCGGGGTCATACCCCCGGCAGGTAATCAGCGTCAGCCACGGTAAATCTTCGTGTTTGGTGAGCAAAGAAGTGTCATCCGGTGTGATCTGCGTGAACTCGCGTACCTCGTAAACATATTCTTGGCCCCAGGCATGGATGATGATCTGGTCACCGTACTTCAGGCTGGTCAGGTTGATGAACGGACCTGGTTTACCATTGGCATTATAAACGTGCGCGGTTAGGACTGAGTTTCCAGACAGGGTTGGGTAAGCAGTACCCGTCAACCAGCCAGCCTGGTTATCCAGCCAGGTAACATCCCAGCCGTCTTCCGTTTGTGGTACCCCTACGATTGGAATCTTCACTCCAAGGCTGGGAATTTCCAACCAGATATCGCCAAGATTGGCATACATCTTCAGCTTCGGTTGCTCCGGAACATATGTCTTTGCGTAAGGCGCAAACCCGGTCTCAGGAACAGCCGGAACTTCCACATTCCACGACTTGGAAACAGCTACCGCTCCTGTTTCACCCGCGTCGTCATAATCGCCATCACCGTTCAGATCGACATCTGCGGTGGCGCGGTTTTCAAGGTGATTAATCATTCCACTCGAGCGCACATTAAAGACGATGTGTAAAGCATTCACAGCCAATGCTGGATCGGTGATGCCGAAATCGGGGGCAATGGTGCCTTCCCAGATAATTCGTCCGCGCGGGTAAGTAGCCGTTGGCCCTTCGTAGTAACAAGCTTCAGTAACCGTGGCAGCCGATGAGGTGCAAGTGATGCCAATGTTGGTTGAATCGGCTGGCGCGCCAGCAGGAACATCGTAACCGCTTGATGCGCCAACTGCCTGATAAACAGTATCCTCCGGAATTGGGTCGCTGATCGCCGCTCGAACGCCAACAATGTTGGTGTTATTGATCCATACCATCGTCCAGGTAACCTGGGGTCTGCCGGAAGCATCCACCGTCTTTATGCCGGTCGGCGGATCAAAAATACCGTTTCCAAATTCAATTGGAGTGGGCTCATTGTTGTTGGTCGGGTTTAGATCACCATCAATATCTGGATTATCGCCGTTTTGAGAAACGTCGGTGACCTCCGCGTCTGCCGGGCTGATTCCACTACCTTCCACCGAATTTTCGAAGTAATGGGTGGTGGGAATGACACGCACAACGATGGTAATCACACCCTCGGCATTGGGAGCTAAAGTATTACCCGTGTCGAGCAGTTCTGTATCCGTGACACCGTCATAACCGGCGTTGACATCCAACACCCCATCTCCATTGATGGAAACTACAGAAAAGACGGTTTCCTCATGCCCTGCCGCGACTGTGAAAGTGGCTGTCAGGTCGTCGGTGACACTGATGTCGTGCAGGGTGACGTTACCATAGTTCTTCACAATGATATTGAAAGTGACATCGTAGGTACCCACGCTGACCGTATCAATGCTGACAACTTCCTTGGCTAATCCGATCATTGGTTCCTGATCCGCGCCAATTGTCTGAGACGCTTCATTTGAGGTCACCGTGTTGCCGTCAGCGTCCAGGGCGTATCCGGTGGCGGTGTTTGTCAAAGCGCCAACATCCAGATCATCTTGAGTGATGCTATAAGCAGCCGTACAGGTGACCGATTCACCCGGGGCAAGCGTTGTTACCGTCCCGCAGGTGAAGGGAGTCCCCTTGTCCGGGGTGCCAATCTGATCATCTGAAATCGTGAATGGAGCAGATAGTGTCGATGTACCATTATTTGTGAGGGTGTAGGTGTAAGTTACTTCCTCGCCCAATACCAGGTAATCGGTGTGTTCCACAGCAGCCAATTTCGTCAGCGATAACCGGTTCAACGTATCGATGTCTTTTTCGGTATTGTTGTCGGTATTCACATCCACCAGGTCGACCGGTGGGATAACGGAAGCGGAATTGATTATGCTGGTCGTTGCGTCATCCGCGACCGTGGCGATTACAGTGTAAATCACCTTTTTTCCTGCAGGCAAATTCACCGTGTCGGAAATATTGCCGGTTCCGCTTGCAGTACAGGAAGCTCCTGTATCAGCGACGCAAGTCCAGGAGATATCTTCGAGCAGACTCGGGAAGCTATCTACCACTTTCGCGCCTGTGGCATCGATCAGACCGTCATTTGACACCGTGATCGTGTAGGTAACCACCTCTCCCCGGTCAACTGATTTTACTCCGTCTGTCTTATTGATCGAGAGATCCAGTGTGGATAACACCTCAAGCGTGGCAGTGTTTGATGGAATACCATCACCGCCTTCGGTAGAAGTCACCTTGTTCGTCGTATTCGCATAAACTCCAGCGCTCGCAGTCACATCCACAGAAATGACACACGGTGTTCCCACCGCAACTGTTGCCCCACTTAATGAGACACTGGCATCACCGGCTGATGCGGTGAAAACAGCCCCTGTTCCGCAGCCCGATAGATCGACATTCGCCGGATCCGCAACCTTTAGGCCGGTCGGGAAATTGTCGCTGAAGGCAACGCCGGTCAACGCAATCGGGTTCACACTGGGATTGGTAATTGTGAAGGTAAGGGTGCTAATGCCACCATCGTTGATCGTGATTGGAGAGAAAGCTTTGGAGATCAAGGGAGGAGCCACCGCAAGCAACGTGTCAGTAGCCGTAAGGCCAGTACCACCATTGGTGGAACTGACCGTACCTGTAGTATTTACGTAAGTTCCACCCGCGTTCACGGTCACATCCACAGTGACTGTGCATGAACTGTTCGCCAGAATAGAACCACCGGTCAAACGAATGGTTGTGTTGCTATTGGAGAGCGCCACCGTACCGCCGCATTGACTGGTGAGGATGGGAGTCACCACGCTCATCCCAGCGGGTAGGTTATCGGTAAATGCCACACCGGTTAAAGGCACAACGTTGGCTGTTGGATTGGTGATCGTGAAGGTCAGTGTGGTGGTCGCGCCTGCAATGATCTGGTCCACCGCGAAAGCTTTTGTGATTAATGGCGCGTCCACTTTGTAGACGGTTACGCTGGCTGTGTTCGAGGTGATCGTGTTCGCGCCGCTGTCTGCAGCCGTAGCGTAGGCAATATTCGTGACAAATCGGTTGGTTACATCAGCCGCGACCACCGTGTAGGTACGCGTGCAGGTGGTTGCTCCACCCACAGGCAGTGGCGCGGTTGATGTACAAGTCAGTTTGGTACCAAAATGATCGTCATATACCACATACGGCGCATAGAGGGTTATATTGCCATTGTTGATCAAGGTATAGGTATAGGTGATAGTATTTCCGGCGTTGTGGAAGCTAACAGTCGATGTCGACTTCACCAATTTTAAGGAAGCATAGTAAACCGTGGCTGAACTCTCGTTCGACGTGACAGTCACCCCACTGGCATCACCGGAAGCATACGCTGTGTTGGTAATCAATCCCGCTGTGATATCGCTGGCTGTTACAACGTAATTTGCCGTACACGTGGCGGATTCACCTATGGCAAGATCCGCGCTTGTGCAGATGATCGGAACAGGGAAGTGATCGTCTGTGATCATGATCGGCGCGCTGATAGTGACATCACCGGAGTTGGTCACCGTGTAGCTGTATGTGACCGTGTTACCCACAGCATTGTAGCTTTGCGTAATGTTTGTTTTTACCAGTGAAAGCCCCGGCCCACTTACGGTTAGGGTATCTGTCGCTGTGTTGCCGGTACCGCCATTTGTTGAACTGACAGCTCCGGTAGTATTGACGTAAGTGCCACCGTTTGCCGCGGTCACATCCACCGAGATCACACAATCTGTCCCAACCGCGACCACACCACCGCTAAAGGTCAATGTCGCACCGTCCGCTGATGGCGCGAATGTATACGCGGTACCACAGCCAGTAACAGTCACATCAGGCGAAGCGGCAACGGTCACACCCGTGGGAAGGACGTCTGTAAATTTAACGCCCGTCAGATCAACCGGGTTGGCCACGGGGTTCGGGTTCGAAATGGTGAAGGTCAAAGTGGAAATGCCACCCGTGGCGATCGTGTCCAGGTTGAATTCCTTGCTAATCACCGGCGCGGCAATAACTGTTAATGTATCTGAAGCTGAATTACCAGTACCACCATTGGTGGAAGTCACCACCGAAGTAGTGTTATCATAAACCCCCGGTTCCGCTGAAACTCCTGCTACTACAGTACAGGAGCCACCCGCGGAGATGGATCCACCAGTCAGTCTGAGTGTGTTGGTAGAACTGTCGAAACTCACCACACCGTTGCATTGGGTGGGGTTTGGCGTACTGGTTAAAGTCATCCCGGCTGGCAATTCATCGGTAAATTCAACCCCGGTCAGGGCTACCGTTGTATTCGGATTGGTAATGGTAAAGGTAAGCAGAGAAGTTCCATCTGCCGGGATCGTATCCGCGGAAAAGACTTTTGTGATCGAAGGCGGTGTGACCGTCACCGGTGTATCAACCTCTAGATTAGCACAAGAAGCTGAGTCATTGGTCACACCCTGATCGTCCTTGACCACACCAGCATCCAGGCAGTTCTGATAATTTGCGGGGACCGATGAGGTGATTTCCACCGTCACCAGGCAACTGCCATAAGCGGGCAGTTCGCCGCCGGTCAGGTAAAGCGTGTTGCTCGCGGCATCATAACTGACCGTACCGCCGTTGCACTGGATCGCGGTCAGAGGAAGAACAGGAGACATATTTTCCGGCAAGGCATCGACCAGCCCCAATCCGGTCAATTCCACATTGGTCTTATTGGATATGGTGATCTGCATGGTAGTGGATTCGCCGGCATAGATAGAACTATCGAAGAATACTTTTTTCACCGTAGCCAGTGACAGATTACCCAGCGAGGCTTCCACTTTTTCCGCATTGGAGGCGCCGTTGGTCGTTGTTACAGCTCCAACTGGGATGGTGTTCGTGAGCGTGTTGATCACGTTCATTGTTGTTTTTACAGTGATATAACAGACCCCATTGGCGGCGATAGTTCCACCGCTGAACGAGAATGATGTCGCGTTTGGTACGGCAACCACCGTTCCACCACAGGTGGTCGTCGGTGAAGCCGGAGCGGCGATGAACATCCCCGCCGGGAAATTATCGGTAAACGCAACCCCGGTTAAGACAGCGTTATTGGGATTGGAAAGGGTCAGGGTCAGGGTTGAAGCCGAGCCGCCAAAGACGGTGTTCGGTGAAAAACTCTTGTTGACGTTGATTCTCAGGGAAGCCACAGTCAAGGAAGCTGACGCGGAAGTCGGGTTGGAGATCTTTGTGGACGTTCCATGGATCGTTCCGGTCAGATCACCCGCAGCGATCGTATTCGACCAGCTACCCGTGGTGACTCCCACCACATCCAGCACCACGGTGCAGATACCGGGAACACCTCCCACCTGCGCGGGGATAGTAGCGTTGCTCAAGGAGATATTTCGCGTGCCTGCTGTGGCAACCAGGACTGCGTCCGAACCACAATTGGTGTACGCATTGGCTGGACTTGCGATCATTACTCCGCTTTGAAGTGTGTCAGCGAAGGCCGCGAAATCAATCTGGGAAGAATTGGTATTCTGTAATGTGATCGTTAACTGAGAAACGCCATTTATATTAACCACGGTGGGAGCATACGCCTTGGCGACGGATATCCCACTCACATAAAGCGTGGAGGATATATTGGAGGACATGTTCCTGCCTTCGGTATTTGAGATATTCGAAGGCGTGATGATATTCGTGAAAGTTCCCGGAGTTGAGCTGGTGACATTAACAGCGATTGAACAGGAACGGGAAGCCGCGATTGAGCCGCCAGACCAGATAAACTGCGTTCCACCAGCGGTCGCGGTGAGTGTTCCTCCCACACAATAGGTGCTCTTTGTGGCGTTTGGCGTTGGCGCGATTACCACACCTACAGGTAAAGCGTCGGTAATCGAGAAGTTGCTAAGCGCGGTGTCACCCGGGGCGGTGAACGTGATAGTCAATCGAGAAACACCACCCAGGGCAATAGACGACGGTGAAAAACTCTTTGAGGCAGAGGTAATGCCCAATCCACTGGCATACGTCGTCACAGACGCGGAGACAGCAGTGACATTGGTCGCACCCTGGGTAGTCACTACAGCCTTTGCGGGGATCACGTTGGTAAACGTCCCAGCTTCGGTAGCTGTTAACTCTACGGTGATTGTACATGAGCCATTAGCCGTGATTGTTCCGTCTGTGAGTGAGATACTGTTCGATCCAGAATCATATGCTACTGTGCCGGTTCCGCAGGTAGTTGCCAGGTTGGGAATCGCAGCAGGTACCAGTCCGGTTGGAAAACTATCTGTGAGACTGACTCCGGTAAAAGCCTGCGTCGAAGAATAATTTGTGAGGGTTATGGTTAATTTTGTCGTACCACCCACCTGCATGTTGGTCACTGAAAAAGCCTTTGTTAATCCCATGATCTGGAAATTAACCTGGGCTGAAGCAGCGGTGGCATTGGTCACCCCCTCGCGTGACTGGATCGCGTTGGCGGGGATGGTATTGGTATAAGCACCAGGCGTCATGGAGGTGACATACACGCTTACCACGCAGGATGAATTCGCCGGGATTTCAGCATTAACGAGTTTGATTCCTGTGTCTCCCGCGCCTAATGCCCCGCCCGAAGCGTCGGTGAGTGATACAGATGAACCACAGTTCGAGAATGTCGTTCCCGGAGAGGAATAGATCACCAGATTCGACGGCAAATTGTCGGTAAGCGTCACCTGATGCAAAGCATAATTCAGGTCATTATTCCGAATAGTGATCGACATCAAGCTACTGGCGCCAACAGTCCGGGTATTTGGATTAAATGCCTTACTCAATGAAGGAGGTTGAACTGTACGCACCTGGATGGTGGCGTCTGTTTTCGTTTGATTTGTCAGGTTGATGCTGCCAGTCGCGTCTGTGGCAACCAATTCACTGGCAGGAATTGTGTAGATGAAGGTGCTCCCCGCTGAAGTGGATGTCACATTGACCTTCACGGTGCAGGTCCCTGGATTATCCCCATCGGCAGCAGGAATGACACCACCGTACAGTGAAAGCGTGGTTCCTATAGTGGTTACCGTGATACCGCAATCAGAAGTGGCATTTACCGGGTTGGCAAAATAGACTCCAGAGGGAAGTGGTTCTGAAATAGCGGGCGGGTAAGAAGAGAGGGTAACCGGGAATGAGTTTGAATTTCCCAATACAACAGTCAAAACTGAGGTTCCCCCCGACGGAATTACATCTGGTGTAAAGTTATTTGTTATGATTGGGTAGGAATAAGTCACGCCTTGCGCAGCCGACTCGATCAATGGAAGATTTTGGATCGATATGAAAATTGCTGCAATTAAAATGAATAGCTTAACGAAGAGTCGTGAAGAATTCCTCATAGTTGCACCTTCTTGAATGAAATTGTGTTAATGAATAATTTCACCCGATATAGTCATCAATTCTGGCATCAATTGAACTTTAATCGCGTCCGATGACCAACACCCTCAAAAAAATCGATCCTACTAATAAATTGTATTTCTTTTGGAAAATAACTTATCATATTATATATTACAAATTGAAAATGATGTCAACATTTATGGATATTTAATATGCTATTTATATCCTTTTTTGAGTCAAATTTTTAAGTATCTGGTGATAAAGCAATCCGCCGGAAAATCCAGCGGATTGTAGTTTAGAACTCTGTCGTGGTTTCAAATTGACTATTGTATAGTGAGGTGTAGAAACCGTTCTTCTTAAGCAATTCCGTGTGCGTTCCCTGCTCCACGATATCCCCTTCATTCATCACGAGGATCAGATCAGCATTCCGGATCGTTGAAAGACGATGCGCGATGATAAAGCTCGTGCGCCCTTGCATGATCGAATCCGTGGCTTTTTGGATCAACACCTCAGTACGGGTATCGACGGAGCTGGTCGCTTCGTCCAAAATCAAGATGCTGGGATTAGCCAAAAGTGCTCGCGCGATCGTCAGTAATTGCTTCTGACCCTGTGAGATGTTGGAGGTCTCTTCATCCAATATTGTGTTGTAACCATCCGGCAAGGTACGGATGAAATGGTCAGCGTAAGCATGGTCTGCGGCATTGATCACGTCAGTATCGCTGGCTGAGAGTTGCCCATAGCGGATATTCTCCATAATCGTGCCGTTGAATAACCAGGCGTCCTGCAACACCATTCCGAACATGCGACGCAAGTCTTCCCGCTTGAAGTTGCGAATATCCATCCCATCCACCAGGATCGAACCACTGTCCACATCGTAGAAGCGCATCAGCAATTTGACCATAGTGGTCTTGCCCGCACCAGTCGGACCAACGATAGCGACCTTCTGACCTGGTTTGATCTTTGCGCAAAAATCATTGATGATGGTCTTGTCAGGATTGTACCCAAAGTGCACATCCCTGAATTCGACCTCGCCTTTAATAGTACTGACCTGAATCGGGAATTCGACGTCCGTTACTTCTTCTGTTTCGTCAAGGAATTCAAAGACTCGTTCGGCTGCCGCGGCGGTTTGCTGTAAGATATTGGAAATGTTAGCGATCTGAGCGATCGGTTGAGTGAATGACTTCATATAAGAAATGAAAGCCTGGATATCACCCACCGTTACAGTATTGCGCACAGCCAGATATCCGCCCAGGATACAAACACCGACATAACCCACGTTGCCAATGAAGTTCATGATCGGCATCATCAATCCGGAAAGGAACTGAGATTTCCAGGCAGAATTATAAAGTGTGCTATTAA
>Ga0208695_1000107_pt1 | contig 115180 bp, 91 predicted proteins | sample AD_UKC111_MetaG_FD_184449 | JGI IMG/M metagenome (GOLD analysis project Ga0208695, IMG submission 184449) | Active sludge microbial communities of municipal wastewater-treating anaerobic digesters from Hong Kong - AD_UKC111_MetaG (SPAdes)... | ecosystem: Engineered > Bioreactor > Anaerobic >... | reverse complement strand
GGCCCCGTATTCCGTCAGGCTGACCACCTTGCCGCGGTGCACGGACCCCACCGGGTAGCGCTCCTCGGCCGAGAGCCAGGGATTTTCGGTTTTCTGCTTGAGGCCGAGGCTGATCCGCTCGGTGGCTGGATCGAAACTGAGCACCTTGACCTCGATCTCGTCGCCGACCTTGAGCATCTGGGATGGGTGCTTCACGCGGCCCCAACTCATGTCGGTCACGTGCAGCAGGCCGTCGATGCCGCCCACGTCCACGAACGCGCCAAACTCGGTAATGTTCTTCACTTCGCCCTTGATGATCGCGCCTTCGTGGATGGTTTCCATCAGCCGGCGTTTTTCTTCGATCCGCCGTTCTTCAATCAACTTGCGGTGGCTCACCACGACGTTGCGGCGACGACGGGTCAACTTGATGATCTTGAACTCCATTTTCTGGCCGATGAAGCGCTCCAGGTCACCCACGGGCCGGAAAGACAACTGGCTGGCGGGCATAAACGCGTCAATGCCGATGTCCACCTTGAGGCCACCCTTGACCCGGCGGGTGATCACGCCTTCGATCACGCCGTCTTCTTCGTACACTTTCTGCACGTGTTCCCAGTTCCGGATGCGGTCCGCCTTGGTTTTGGACAGCATCGGCATGCCGTTTTCATCTTCGGGATTTTCAATGCAGAAATCGAATTCCTGGCCGATTTCGAGGTTTTCCAGCCCGGCGAACTCGCTCCGGGGCACCACGCCCTCACTCTTGTAACCGATGTCGACCAGCACCCGGTCGCTGCCGACTTCGACGACCCGTCCCCGCACCACTTCACCTTCCTTGAACGCCTCGTCGGCCTCGTTCAGAAGGCTGTCCATGGAACTTTCCCGCAGTTGCTGCTCGAGTTCCTCCAGCAGGGCATCGTCATGGACGTTCACGACGTCCGGTTTGTAGGTTGGTTTCATGTTGACCTGCTCCAGATGGTTCCGCGAAAAAAAACACCGCACACGCGGCGGCTTGCGAAGTGTATCATTTTTGCTCCGGGCCTGTCAACCCCCGCCACGCGCAATCCAGGTTGTGGATTACTGCTGAAGGCACGCCTTTCGTAAGAAAACGGGTACACTGGGCTTCGGGATGTTTCCGGGGCATCCTGCCTGCCAGGATTTCTCCTCACTTCGTGCGTCGAAATGACATTAAAGGCGTCGAAATGACATGACGGGGCCCCCGGATGTTCATCGGGCCTTCACGGATCACGTCCATTTCGTTCGTCGAAGCGCCTCCAAAGGTCCCTTCGCGGACCAGCATGAGGGTCCAGCGGAAGCAAAGAACTCGTCGATGAGACCGGTGACTCTCTCTCCCGAAAATCACCCCCTCGCCTGTCTCTCACTTCCTACACCCGCACCACCCACGATCAGCATTCCATTAAGGGGTAGCCGTTGGACCGCGTCAGATGTTGCGCCTGCCGTTGGCGGGCGGGTATGTTGATGGTACAGCAACCAGAGAAGGAAACCGGCATGCGAAACGGGACTTGGATCGGCTTGATCTTACTGGGACTCGCGAACGCGGTCAACGCGGCGGAGCCCGCGTCGGAACGCCCCGCGAACTGGCACGAGAACGCCTTCTTCGGGCTGCATTTCGACCTGCATCCCAACGCGGGCGACACCGAACTGGGCCGCGAAACCACCGCGGAACACATCCGCTCGATGCTTGAAAAGGTACGCCCGGATTTCGTCCAGTACGATTGTAAAGGTCATCCGGGTTACACGGGCTACCCCACGAAAGTGGGTACACCCTCGCCGGGCATCGTCAATGACGCGTTGAAGATCTGGCGGGAGGTGACCCGGGAAATGGGCATTCCCCTGTCCATCCATTACTCCGGCATCTGGGACAGCCGCGCGATCGAGGAACATCCGGACTGGGCCCGTATGGACGCGCGGGGGAACCGCCACCCGAACTACGTGAGCCTGCTCAGTCCCTATCCCACCGAGCGGATGATCCCCCAGTTGCTGGAAGTGGTGCGGGAGTACGACATCGACGGCATGTGGATCGACGGCGACTGCTGGGCCGCCCTGCCTGACTGGAGCCCGACATGCCGGGAAGAATTCACCCGTCGCACGGGCATCACGGAAGTCCCCGAAAAGGCCGGCGATCCGCACTGGGAAGCATGGCTCGCTTTTCACCGGGACCTGTTCAAGGAATACGTGACGCGCTACGTGTCGGCGGTCAAGGCCGTGAAGCCGTCCTGCCTGGTAACGAGCAACTGGTCCTTCACCGTGCGCATGCCTGAACCCATGGAAGTCCCCCTGGACTACATCAGCGGCGATTATGACCCCTCCTTCGGCACGGAACGGGCCATGGTCGAAGCCCGGTTCATCGCGTCCCGGGGCGTACCGTGGGACCTGATGGCGTGGAGTTTCCTCAAGACGGGAGACCAGCCATGGACCTTCAAGAACGCGGCCCACCTGTCGCAGGAAGTGGCCACGGTGATGGCCCAGGGGGGAGCGGTATTCATCTACGACACGCCCCAGCGGTCAGGCCGGCTGAACGCGTGGCACATGGACGTCCTTGCCGAAGTGGCCCGGTTCTGCCGGGAACGACAACCGTGGTGCCACAAGACGGAAACGGTCCCGCAGGTCGCCGTGCTCCACAGCGAAACCACGTGGTACACCCGTAACGATCCCCTGTTCAACTTCGGCGGGGCCAACCAGCCCATGGAAGGGGCCATGTTCGCCCTGCTCGAATCGGGCTGGAGCGTGGACCTGCTGAACGAGGCTACCATGATGGAACGGGCCGACGCGTACCCGGTGATCGTGATTCCCGAGGTCACGCGCCTGCCCGAGGCCTTCCGGCAGGCCATGACCGGGTACGTGGAACGGGGCGGGCGGTTGCTGATCAGCGGGGAAGCCGCGGTGGACCTGTTCGGTGAACTGGCGGGCATCGCGCCCGCGGACGTGGAGCCGCCCGCCATGAACTGGTTACCCGTGGAAGGACGGGCCGTGAGCATCCAGGGAACTTTCCGCCCGATCGCGCCTGGCAGTGACGTCACGGTACTGGCCCACGCGCTGTACCAGCAGGAACCCGAACTCAACCAGCGGTCCAACGTGCCGGCGGCCACGCTCCGCAAGGTTGGCAAGGGCGTGGTGGCAACGATTCCGGGGCCCGTGTTCCGGGCATATTATCAGGCGAGGTATCCCGACCTGCGGCGATTCGTGGCAGGCATACTGGAGGCGATGGAGCCTTCTGGACTGGCCAGGGTAGAAGGACCGTGGTGGATTGAGATGGCCACTCGAAAACGGGGTAGTACCCTGCTGGTTCAACTGGTTAACCGCGGCGTGGGGGGGTATCTCTCCCCAAGCCGTCACATCGTCGAATCCGTTCCGGATCCTGGTCCCTTCCGCGTGCGGGTTCCCCTGCCAGCCCGGCCGTCCCGGTGTTTTATTGTCCCGGGCGAGCGCAAGGTCGAGTGGGAGTGGAACCATAACACGCTGACCGCGCAACTTCCCGGCCTGGGTACCCACGACATCCTCGTGATTGAGCCCTGAATACCCTCTAGTTCTACTACCAATCGACTGAGACCCCCCCCCGGAGAGGTGTTTCCTTTCCCGCATGAATCGCCCCAAACTTGACTTTTCTGGTCAGGTGCGGTACAATTCACTTAGATGATATCGGCGTAGGATCGTTCACAATGGGCGCGGCATTCGACTACAAGAGGTAGGCCGAAGAAAGGAATTTATATGTCCGGCAAAGGTGAATTCAGGTGGGTGCGTTATTTCTACGTTTTTACAGCTGTGGTAGTCATGCTGTCGCTTTCAGGTTGTCCCAAGTGGTTTTACCGGGCCATTCCAGATGTCACCGGACGATCCATGTCGGACGCGACGGCCCTGATCGTTCAGGCGGGCTTCACGGTGGGACAGGTATCGCTGCAATGCAGTAACACGGTAGCCGCCGGAACCATCATCAGCCAGACCCCCCCGGCCGGTAGCCGGACTAAGGCAAAAACTCCCGTGATTTTAGTCGTTTCAACTGGAACTTGCCCTCCCCAGTTCATAACCGTTCCAAATGTCACCGGACTGACTCCGTCGGAGGCCTTGGCGGCACTAACAAGTGTGGGCCTGAACGTGGGCAACGTCAGTAACCAGTGCAGCAACACCGTGCCGGCGAACCATGTCATCTCCCAGAATCCATCAGCGGGCGCCCAGGTTACCCCCGGGACGGTAGTGCAACTCACGGTGTCCTCCGGGCCCTGCACGGTGACCGTGCCGGACGTGACTGGCCAGGACCAGGCCACGGCACAGGCGGCCATCCAGGGCGCGGGCCTGGTCGTGGGACAGGCCATTGACCAGTGCAGTAACACCGTACCCGCCGGAAACGTCATCAGCACCGATCCCCCGGCGGGAACCCAGGTTACCCCCGGGACGGTTGTGCAACTCACGGTGTCCTCCGGGCCCTGTACGGTGGTTCCAGACGTGACCGGCCAGGACCAGGCCGCGGCAGAGGCGGCCATCCAGGGCGCGGGGCTGGTCGTGGGACAGGCCATCGACCAGTGCAGTGACACCGTCCCCGCCGGGCAGGTCATCAGCACCGATCCCCAGGCGGGCGCCCAGGTTGCCCCCGGAACGGTTGTGCACCTCGCGGTGTCCACCGGGCCCTGCACGGTGACCGTCCCGGACGTGACCGGCCAGGACCAGGCCGCGGCAGAGGCGGCCATCCAGGGCGCGGGGCTGGTCGTGGGACAGGCCATCGACCAGTGCAGTGACACCGTACCCGCCGGAAACGTCATCAGCACCGATCCCCCGGCGGGGACCCAGGTTGCCCCGGGAACCGTCGTGCACATCACCGTGTCCACCGGTCCCTGCACGGTTACCGTGCCGGACGTGACTGGCCAGGACCAGGCCGCGGCGGAGGCGGCCATCCAGGGCGCGGGCCTGGTCGTGGGACAGGCCATCGACCAGTGCAGTGACACCGTCCCCGCCGGGCAGGTCATCAGCACCGATCCCCCGGCGGGGACCCAGGTTGCCCCGGGAACCGTCGTGCACATCACCGTGTCCACCGGCCCCTGCACGGTTACCGTGCCGGACGTGACTGGCCAGGACCAGGCCGCGGCAGAGGCGGCCATCCAGGGCGCGGGACTGGTCGTGGGACAGGCCATCGACCAGTGCAGTGACACCGTCCCCGCCGGGCAGGTCATCAGCACCGATCCCCCGGCGGGAACCCAGGTTACCCCCGGGACGGTTGTGCAACTCACGGTGTCCTCCGGGCCCTGTACGGTGGTTCCAGACGTGACTGGCCAGGACCAGGCCGCGGCGGAGGCGGCCATCCAGGGCGCGGGACTGGTCGTGGGACAGGCCATCGACCAGTGCAGTGACTCCGTCCCCGCCGGGCAGGTCATCAGCACCGATCCCCAGGCGGGCGCCCAGGTTACCCCCGGGACGGTTGTGCAACTCACGGTATCCACCGGGGTACCCTGCCCGCCGCCCAATGATGACTGCGTTAACGCAATCGTGATTGATTCTGATGTCGCTGTAATCGGGTCTAACGTAAATGCCACTGGAACGACTACTTCTTCTTGCTGTTACCAGGATTACTTGGACGTCTGGTATTCCTGGACCCCCCTCTCCGATGGCTATGGCATTGTTGACACCTTTGGCAACGCCACCAACATGGATACCTCCCTAGTCGTCTACGACAGTTGTAATGGAACTGCCCTGGGGTGCAATGACGACTATATCGGTCACATGCAATCCCACGTCGCTGTTCCAGTGGTTGCCGGACATACTTACCTGATCCGCGTGGCGGGATATAACAATACCGTCGGTACGTTCGAACTACTGGCGCGGGTGCTTCCACCCGTCACTGTCCCAGACGTTACCGGATGGACCGTTACCGACGCGATGTCCGAACTTGAATCGGCATCGTTTCACACTTACGAGTTTTCAGTCTGCAGCAACACCGTGCCTGTGGATCATGTCATCCACACGGATCCCCCGGCGGGATCCGTGATAGCGCCGGAGTCCGTAGTTTTGGTATACAAGTCCACGGGCACATGTCCACCTCCAGAAAACGATGTCTGCACGCACGCGATAATCCTGTCATCGAACGAATACTATTACGGCAACAACGTGAGTGCCACCGGCACGGATATCACGTCATGCGGATTTGCTGACGCGGGAGACGTATGGTACATATGGACCCCGGAAGCTGATGGGATCGGCGTGGTCGATACCAACCATTCCGCAACGAATTTTGACACGACCCTGGCCGTTTTTGATACCTGCGACGGGACTCAACTGGCCTGTAACGACGACTACGCCCTTTACGGATCAAAATCCCGGGTGAGTTTCCCCGTGGTTGCCAACCAGTCCTACCTGATCCGCGTTGCCGGGTATCACATGGCAGAAGGGAATTTCGTGCTCTATGCCCATATAGGGAACCCGGCCACGGTGCCGGATCTCAATGGCATGGACCTGAATACCGCGACAGCGACCCTTCAGTCGGCAGGGTTCCAGGCAGGAATCACCACAGAGACATGCGGCGCCGCTCCCGCGGGAGTCGTGATTGCCCAGAGTCCCGCCGGGGGTGCTTTAGAAGAGGCAGGGGCAAACGTGGACATCTATATTTCCAGCGGCAGTCCCTGTCCATAAACCCGGTCAAGCCTGATACATTACCCACCCCCGGACCATGTCACTGGCTGGAAAACACGGTGGCCCGAGCCCGTCGGGAGGCTTGGGCCACCGTCTTCCCAGGCGCGCATATCCCGAAACGCCAGGCCCTGAAGCAGCCAGGGTAAAGCGACGTAAGCACCATGACAGGGGCTGAAAAACGCGCGCTGGCCCTAAGATACTTTCGTGCCTCGGGGCGAAACGATACCGGGCACAACGATTCGCCTCTTCCCTCTTGACCGCCAGGTGTTCAGGCCGCCCCACGTTGCCACAAGGTCGCGACTGATTCTCAGGCTTCTTCCTGGCGGATCCGCTGTTCCTTGATCTTCATCAGGCGGCTTATGTTGGAGCGTTCCTGTTCGTCGAGGCGATTCTTGATGTAGGCGATGGTGGTAGCCGTCCTGGGGATGATGGTATGCTCGAGGGCGTTCACCCGACGGCGGGTCTTCTCGATTTCCGCGCACAGCAGGCGAACCGTCTGCTCCAGCTGGGCCATGCGGAGAATACCTTCCACGAAGGCGGCCAGCCCGGCGATAGCGGCGTCCAGTTCGGGGGACGTGTGCACGCGGGAATAGCCCCCGGCGAACTCGCCGAAACGCAGGTCGAATTCGGGCGCGGACACGCTCATGATGCGGCGGCGCCTGACCTGGATGTCCAGTTCCCGGGAAGCGTTTTCTAGGGCGTCCTCGGTGACGGTCCGGGAGGAAGTCGCCTGGGCCAGCACGAATCCCTTCAGGATGGGGGGCAGTTGCGCGTCCACCTGCTGACGGGCTTCCTTGTAGGCCTTGGCGTAGGCGGCGAAATCCTTCATCAGCCCGTCGAGTTTATCCTTGAGCAGTTTGTGACCCCGCTTCGCCACGGCGAGCCTGCGCCGCAGTTTCAGCATTTCCATGCGGGTTGGGATCACTTGCTGTGCCATGGCGATGGACTCCCGTCACCTGGCCCGGGGCTCAGGCGGTGGTTTCCCGTTTGGGCAGATACTTGTCGATATACTCGTCGCGGATACGCTTGAGTTCGGTGCGCGGCAGCATGGCGAGCAGTTGCCAGCCGATTTCCAGAGACTCGAAAATGGTCCGGTTTTCCTCTTCTCCCTGGCGGATGAAGCGATCCTCGAAGGCGTCCGCGAAGCGCACGTACAGGAGGTCGATTTCGCTCAGGGCCGACTCGCCGAGCACGACGGCCAGTTCCTTGGCGTTCTTGCCGCGGGCATAGGCCGCGTACAACTGGTTCATGACGTTGGCGTGGTCTTCCCGGGTCCGGCCCGCGCCGATCCCCTTGTCTTTCAGGCGGGACAGCGAAGGCAGCACGTCCACCGGGGGATAGATCCCCTGGCCATGGATCGCGCGGGACAGGATGATCTGTCCCTCGGTAATATAGCCCGTGAGGTCGGGAATGGGGTGGGTCTTATCGTCCTCAGGCATGGTCAGCACGGGAATCTGCGTGACGGATCCCGCCTTACCCTTGATGCGACCGGCCCGCTCGTAGATGGTGGACAGGTCGGTGTAGAGGTAACCGGGGTATCCGCGGCGTCCGGGAACCTCCTTGCGGGCGGCGGAAATTTCGCGCAGCGCCTCGCAGTAGTTGGTCAGGTCGGTGAGGATCACCAGCACGTGCATGTCCTTTTCGTACGCCAGGAATTCGGCGGTCGTCAGGGCGATGCGCGGGATAGCGATGCGCTCGATGGGCGGGTCGTCGGCCAGGTTGATGAACAGCACGGCCCGCTCGATGGCACCGGTGCGGCGGAAGTCGGCCTGGAAGAATTCGGCCTCTTCGAAGGTGATGCCCATGGCGGCGAACACGACGCAGAATTTTTCGCCGGACTTCAGCGTGGTCGCCTGGCGGGCCACCTGCGCGGCCAGCCGGGAATGGGGCAGACCCGAGGCGGAGAAAATGGGCAATTTCTGGCCGCGGACCAGCGTGTTCAGCAGGTCGATGGTGGATACGCCGGTCTGGATGAACTCGTTAGGGAAGTCCCGGGCGTAGGGATTCATCGGGTTACCGTTGATGTTCAGCCATTTTTCCGGGATGATATCGGGACCGTTGTCGATGGGCCGTCCGCCCCCGTCGAAGACGCGGCCGAGCATGTCCTCGCTCACGCCGATTTCCTGGGGCTTGCCGAGGAACTTGACGGTGAGCGTGCCGGGATCCATGCTGCTGGTGCCTTCGAACACCTGGACCACGGCCTTGTCGCCGCTGACCTCGAGCACGCGGCCACGGCGGATACTGCCGTCTTCGAGCTTGATGTCGGTCAGTTCGCCGTAGGTAATGCCCTGAACCCCTTCGACCATGAGCAGGGGTCCGATGATCTGACGCGCGGTACGATATTCTCTTGTAGCCATGCCGTGTACTCTTTCGTTATGCCTCAGTAGCGCGGCAACGCCGCGATGGCCTTGGTGATGTCTTCCCTGATCGCGTCGATCCGGGCGATCTCGTTCTCGGGGATGAGATGCGCGCCGGCTATTTTTTCCAGTTCAGGCAGGTTGAGCAGGGCGTTCAACTGAACCCCCGCGTCGAGGGCTGCCCGGGCTTCATCCTCGTAATGCAGGATCAGCCCCAGCAGGGCGAACTGCTTGGGCAGCGACGTGTAGGTATCCAGGTCGTCGAAGGCGTTCTGGTGCAGGAAGTCTTCGCGGATCATCCGGGCCACCTGCAGGGTCATACGATCTCCCGCGCCCAGCGCATCCAGCCCGACCAGCCGCACCAGTTCTTCCAGTTCCGCTTCGCGCTGCAACAGGGCCATGGCGCGCTTGCGGTTTTTCTCCCACAGGGGATTCAGGTGCTCGTTGCAGTAACCGTCCACGGTCTGCTGGTACAGCGAGTAGGAAGTAAGCCAGTTGATGGCCGGGAAGTGGCGGGAATAAGCCAGGTTGGCGTCGAGTCCCCAGAAAACCTTCACCACGCGCAGGGTGGCCTGGGTTACCGGGTCCGAGAAGTCGCCGCCCGCGGGCGAGACCGCGCCGATGAGCGAGAGGGTACCTTCCCGGTCGTCGGATCCCAGGCATTTCACGTAACCCGAGCGTTCGTAGAAGGCGGCGATGCGGGACCCCATGTAGGCGGGGTATCCTTCTTCACCGGGCATTTCCTCCAGGCGCCCGGACATCTCACGCATGGCCTCGGCCCAGCGGCTGGTGGAGTCAGCCATGAGGGCGACGGAATAGCCCATGTCGCGGAAGTACTCGGCGATCGTGATCCCGGTAAACACGGACGCTTCGCGGGCAGCCACGGGCATGTTGGACGTGTTGGCCACGAGCACGGTGCGCTCCATGAGGGGCTGTCCCGTTTTCGGGTCTTTCAGGTGGGGGAATTCCATGAGCACGTCGGTCATTTCGTTGCCCCGCTCGCCACAGCCCACGTAGACCACGATGTCCACGTCGGACCACTTGGCCAACTGGTGCTGCACGACGGTCTTACCGGAACCGAAAGGACCGGGTACGCAGGCGGTGCCGCCCTTGGTCAGGGGGAAAAACATGTCAATCACGCGCTGACCGGTGACGAGGGGCACCTTCGGCGGCATTTTGCTTTTCACGGGCCGGGGCATGCGGACAGGCCAGGACTGGACCATGCGAACCTGGCGGGGACCAGCGGGCGTGTCCAGTTCAGCCACCACCGTTTCCACATTCCCCTTGACCGGCCCGATTTTCTTCACCGTGCCTTCAGGGATGTCCGGGGGCACCATGATCTTGTGCACGACGATCACGGATTCCTTGACGGTGCCCAGCACATCACCCGCGACCACCTTGTCGCCGGCCTTCGCCACCGGGGCAAATTCCCATTCGGTCGACCGGTCGAGGGCGGGTGCCTCGGCGCCGCGCAGGATGAAGGCCCCGCACTGTTCCACCAGTTTATCCAGGGGCCGCTGCACGCCGTCGTAAATGGAGCGGATGAGCCCGGGTCCCAACTCCACCGACAGGGGCTGACCAGTGCGGAACACCGGCTGGCCGGGACCGATCCCTTCGGTTTCTTCGTAGACCTGAATGGACACGACCTCGCCCCGGATTTCGATCACTTCCCCGAAAAGGCGGGCGTCACCCACGCGCACCATTTCGTACATCCGGACGCCGGCCAGCCCACGGGCCTGCACCAGGGGCCCCGAGACCTTTACCACTTCGCCGCGTTGTTCATTCGTCATACCGTTCAGTCCTTACCCAGCATGTCCACGCCGATGGAACGCTCCACGACGCTCCGCATTTCGTTGAAGGCAAATCCCGCCCCCCCCTGGTGGGTGGGGATGGTGGTTATCACTGCCTGGCTGACAGCCCGGAAATCTTCCAGGGCGTCGGGCGCCTGGGCCGCGAGGGATTCGGTCACCAGCACTAGGGCCACGTCCGGGTCCCGGGACAGGGGTCCCAGAGCCCGGCGCAAGCCCTCGACATCCTCGGCGGACACCACTTCCATGCCCACGCCGCGGAAGCCCAAGATCAGGCCTCGTTCTCCTACCACTACCGCTCTAGACATAACACTCCCGTAACCGCCGCCGGATCACTTCGGGATCAAGCCCGTTGAACCGGCCGCTAACCACCAGTTTGAAGTTGTAAGCCTGGGCGCGGAACCCCACGAAATAGGCGGCCACGCGCTCGGGGCCCATGGTCTGCAGTTTCCCCTGGCGGGCGTACCGCATCAGATGATTTGCTGCCAGGAGTTCAAACTGGGCCGCCCACTGGTCCTCGGGCAGTTCGAGCACCGTCCGGAAGGCGTCGCCAAGGGGTCCCGGAACGATACTGGCCCAGTTTTTCGGCTCGCCCGCGCCGGCCAGGGATCGCAACACGTGGGTATGCTCACCCATGGGCAGGAACAGGTCTTCCACCTGCCGCGCCTGGAGCAAGCCCTGGCCGTGCAGACGCAGGAGCAACGCTATCCCCTTGGCCAGGGTGAAGTCGGAAACGTACGCCGAAATCAGGGGCACGGCCATCTCGTCCGCCAGGTGCTGCATGTGCCGCAGGTAAGCGCCGTCGAGTACCAGGTCGACCTGGGCCCGGACCTGCGCGGGATCCGCCGTGCTTCCGCCCAGCCGGGCGAGGGACACGCGGGTTTCGGCGGGCAGCAGCGCATAGTCTCCCGCGGCCGCGGCATGCAGCCGTTCCTCGGAAAAGAGGCTTTTTTCGAAGGGGAATTCGTGCCGTCCGAGCACGGCACGCTTGAGGTTGAGGTAATCGCCCGCCAGCAGGAACATCGCGGAGAGGGTTTCCACGGGACTGTTGGCGCGTACCTCGCGCATCTGCTGGTGAAAGTGCCGGTCGACGACGTCGTTCCACTCTTCCCAGCCCGCGCCGGGGGTGACGTACTCGCGCAGGGGAGTGTCCTGCAGCCGGTGAAGCAGGTCTTCCTGGCGCTCGACGCCCGCCAGCGCATGGAAAAAGTCCCGGGGGAGGAGGCCGCCTTCCAGCACGGCCACCTGGCCGCAGACAAACCCCCAAGCCTGCTGTTCGGTTGTCAGGGTGATCAACACCGCCTGTTATCCTTCCGCGGCGGCGCGCCCATGGGGCGCGTCGGCCCGCCGCTATGTAAACAAAGCCTTGGCCAGTTCGGGCGCCATCACCCGTTCGCGGTCCGCGAGCAGGGTGTCCAGCGTCCGGTCCACGTCATACGCTGTCGCGCGGAAAATAAACCCGCCCCGCGCGGGAAGGGTAGCCTCGGCCAGCGACAGTTTCGCCGCGGTGGGCCGCTTCGCGTTCAGGGCATCCACCAGTTTTCGGAACAACGCCCGGTCCGCCTCGTGGGCGATCACCTGGCCGGCGACATCTCCCGCCGCGGCTTCTTCGAGGAGCCGGGCCATGAGTTTCTCGTACCCGGCGGCATCCGCCAGCGCGAGTTGCCGGGCGGCCGCTACCACGTCCTTGAGCCGCCGGTTTCGAGCCTCGAGCAGGGCTTTTCCCTGCGCGCCGCGGGCCTTGCTCAGTTGCCGCGCGCATTCCTCGTCGATGGCCCGGCAGGCCGCCTGAACCCGGCGTTCCGTTTCCGCGGCGATACTTTCTTCCGCGGCCTTCAACTTGGCCTGGGCGGCGTTGCGGGCCTTTTCGACGATGCGTTCGGCCTCTTTGCGGGCCGTGTCGAGTACCGAGCGAATGCTTTGATCATTGGCCATGTCGGCTTTCCTTCCCTGGTTGGGGATCGCGCCGCCGGCCCCGGTCAGGACGCCAGGGAGTTCAGCGCGAGGATACCCGCCAGCAGGCCGACCACGGCGTAGGTTTCCACCATGGCGGGCAGCAGCAGGCTCTTACCGAAATCGCCTTCGCGCCGGGCCACCCAAGCGATGGAAGCCGCCGATGCCTGTCCCTGCCAGATGGCCGAAACCAGCAGCGCGACGCCCACGCCGAACCCCATGACCAGCAGGGCCACGCCGGTCTTGAGGTCCTGGGGCAGCGAACTCATCCGGCCCATGATCATCATCATGGTGATGAAGCCATAGAAGCCCTGCGTGCCCGGCAGCGCCAGGAGTACGAGGAGCCGGCCGAACAGGTGGGGCTTTTCGCTAAGCACCCCGCCGGCCGCCTGCGCTGCCGTGCCGATTCCCTTGGCGGACCCGGCGCAACCCAGCCCCACCGCCAGCCCGGCACCCGCCACGGTCAGTCCCATGCTCAACGCTTGAAGATCCATTGCAACCTCCGATCGCTTTTTCCGGCCACGACCCCGCGACAGCCTGTAGCGTCGCCGGGCCCCGGGGCCCTTTTTCCTGTTTATCCGGCCCGCGCTTCCGGTCCGCCGCCCACGCGGTCGGACCCCGGCGCTCAATTCCGTTTCAAGATCGCCGCGGGGGAGTCAAATCCCAGCGGCTCGAATTCCTTCGCTCCGCCCTCGTAGAACCGTCCGAACCACTCCACGAACAGCAGGCGCATGGAGTGCACGAACGCGCCCAGGGCGTTGATCAGGAAATTGAACAGGTGCGTGAAAACCAGCACCAGTACCGTCAGAATCGGTCCGATCGGTCCGCCCACGTCCCACAGCATCCCGGCGATCATGTTGAACGACTGCGCGAGAATCCCCGTGGTCAGGCCCAGGGCCAGCAGGCGGCAGTAGGACATCGTGTCGCCCAGGAAAGCGGTAAGACCGTAGGAACCCACGATCCCGTAGATGCTCATCACGCCCACGCCAAGACGCCCGACGATTCCCTTGCTCTCGCGGCCCTGCGTGGCGACCAGTCCCAGCGCGCCCACGATGAACATCACCGCGCCGGCAATGAGCAGGGGCCGGGGCACGCCCGACAGGAAGGCCACCGCGAGGATCGCCGCGCCCGGTAACGTGATCATCCAGGTCAACCCGTCACTCAGGGCCGTCACCCAGTCGTTGTTCCGGATCGCGCCATACATTTTCAGGCCGATGCCGTAGAACTGGTTAGCCATGCCGATCAGCAGGGCGATGATCAGGGCGGGAATGGTCTTCGCCTGCAGGTCCAGCACGGTGCACGCTTCCATGAACGTACGCAGCGGGTTATGCTCAGGCATGAACGACGCCTTGTACAGGTCGCCGAAGAACGATCCCATGAGCAATCCGAACACCGTGGTGGACACCCCCGCCCAGAAGAGCAACCGGGCGAAGTTGTTCAGCCCCTCAAACGGCCTTGTCCGTTTCGCGATGTACGCGGCGGCCGCGGTCAGCATCAGGCCATAGGCGGCATCGCTGAAGCAGATGCCGAAGAATACGTAGAAGTTGACCAGCATGAACGGCGAGGGATCGAAGGCCCAGTAGGAAGGCAGCCCGAACATGCGGGTGAGCAGTTTCAGCGGCTGCGCCGCGGGCTTTTCGGTCAGGCTGACGGGCACTTCTTCACCAGGCTCGGGATCTTCCACCATGCATTCAGCGCCGGGGAATTCCCGACTCAACATCTCGCGCAGCGCGGGCAGGTCCCGTTCCCGGATGTAACCCGTCACCACGGTGGTCCAGCGGCCCTGCAGGGCGTAACCATGGGCCTGCTGCAGGCGCTTGGCGCTTTCCCAGTACGCCCGGAGCACCTTGAGCGCCCGGCGGTGCCCGGCCAGTTTTCGCGCGCCCTCGGCGACGGCCTGCACCGTCCGGTCCACGTCGCCCAGTTCTTCCTTGAGTTCCCGCACGCGATCGCGCACCTTGCCGGGAATGTCCGGAAGGGTAACCTCTTCAAAACCGTGGCGGGCCATCAGGTCGCGGACGGCCTCTTCGTTTTCCGGGGCGTATGCCGCCAGCACGTGGCGCGGCGCGTTCTTCGGCAACGCCCCGCCCCCGTTCGCCCGGAGCATGGAGCCCGGCGGAATCTCTTCCACCATCATCACCTTCACGGTTTCCGGATCGTTCTTCAACGATTCCAGCGCCGCGAGGCTCATCTTGCCGAACAGCAGCCGGATCCATTTCGGCCGACGCAGGTCGCTGACCGGAATGGGAATCTCTTCAAAAGGCATCAGTTCTTCGAGCCGGGACAGGATTTCACCGCGGCGGTGTTCCGCGCTCCGCCAGCGTTCCTCGAGTTCCTGGGCCGCGCGATACACGCCTTCCAGGTCGAACTGATTCAGGACGCCTTCCAGTTCCTGCTGTTCCACCAGCAAAGGAACCGGCGCGAGGCCCTGGATAAACGATTGCGATTCGGGCGCGAAGTTGTCGAGCAGGTTCAGCACCAGGTTGATCTTCTGGAGGTGCTGGTCGACGTTTTCCGTGTTCACTTCGCCGTGACGCAACGGGCCGGGGTCGCCGCACCAGGCCGCCGCGTCCACCGGCTCCATGAACCCGCGGCGATGCAGTTCCCGGAACAGCCGGTCCACGCACGACCGCTCACACAGGATGGCCACCTTTTTCATTCGGTCAATGGCCATGGACCGTCATGCTCCCTCGCCCAGCGTGGCCACGATCTGCCCGGCCAGCGCGCGAATTTTTTCTTCGGGAATCGCCGCGATCTGCTCCAGTTGACGTTTATGCGTGGCCTCCGCCTCCTCCAGCGATTTTTTGAGTTCGACTTCGGCTTTCGTCCGGTACTCGGAAATCCGCAGGGTGGCCCGATCTTCGGCCTCCCGGCGCATGGCCGCGATTTTTTCAGCGGTTTCCTGTTCGATCGCCCGGGCCTCGGCATGGGCCCGTTCGACCATCGCCTCGGCTTCTTTTTCCAGCGCGAGCACCCGTTCCAGAATCTGCAGCGCCATGTTAACGCCTTTCTCCGCGTCACGCGTCGACCGCACCACCAATCGCCGGCGTTCGGGATACCTGCCGCCGGATGTCCAGGCAACCGGATATCCTCCCTCCGGGAAACACGCAAGTCAAGTTTACAACAGTTCCCGGCGGGAAGTCAACAGTTTAAAACCGGTTTTCTGCTTATTGTGTGAAAACGTATGTACCGTTCGTTCAAATAACCGTTTCAGGAAACAGGACGGCTCATAAGCGCGGACCCCAAGGTACCCAGCGTTCCCATGGCAGGTAAAGTGAAAAGATGAAATCACGGGAAACGGCCCCATGTGCCAAAGGAGCGGGGCGAATAAATGTCGGTTCGGACTTGTTTTCAACAAGGATCCCGGGAACAACGTTCACATGAAGTTGCGGGCATTTGCATCCATTTACTGGTTTTATCCTATTATGAAATTCACGAACACTGCTGATTCCGTGAACCCCCGGGAGTTCGTTAGCCATGCCCCGAAGCCTTAGCGTGCTGATCGTCGAGGATGATCCGTGTGTGCTGGAGTCGCTGTCCAGTCACCTGTCCGCGCTGGGCCACCGCGTGACGCCATGCCGGGACGCCCAGGAAGCCCTTGCCGCCCTGGAACGGGAAACGGTCCAGTTACTGATCACCGACGCCGAGATGGAAGGCATGAACGGCCTAGAGTTGATACGCCAGGTTCGCAAGACGCGCCCGGAACTCGGCATCATCATGATGACCGCCTACGAGGGGAAGTACCCGATGGCGGACGCCCTGCTGGCCGGCGCGGATGGCTTCCTGAGCAAGCCTTTCAGTTTGCGCTCCTTTTCGATGATCTTTGAACGGTCCTACTGGGAGGCGATTTCTCGGCCGGACTGGTGGGATCGGAACATGGCGGAAAACGGGTCGGCGACGGCAAAAAAGGCCGCCACGTCCGCGCCGGCGAAGTAGACACGATCCCCCCGGCTCACGTCAACCGGGTGGATAGCCTTCAGACCGCGCCAGGGTACTGAGGCGCGGCCTTCCGGACGAAGCGATCAGGGTTCGCGGACGAACAGGTCCTTCCAGAGAATGCCCGCCGAACCGCCCGTGTGCAACTGCAGGGCAAAGGATCCTTCGAACAGCTGCTGGCCCTCGTCCGTGATGTCCACCGCGCGCACGCCATTAACCCAGGTGGTCACCCGGTTGCCGACGGAACGGATTTCGATCTCGTTCCATTCGCCGGGACGCAACGCCCAGGCCGCCAGGCGGGTCATGTCGGGTTTCTCCAGCCAGCCCCGCTTGTAACTCTCGTAGACCCAGCCCGTTGGAGAGGGATACTCGGGGGCCACTTCCCCCTGCAGCCCGGAGATCACGGGATAGCCGTCTTCCCGCAACTTGATCGTGGAGTGGTAGAACAGGCCGTAATTTCCCTCCCCAAGCATGTTGAATCGCCCACGGACCCGGAAATCCTTCCAGGTTTCCACCGTGGCAAGGTATCCTTCGCTCTTCTTGGGGCCGCACCGTCCGACGATGGCGCCGTCCTCGATGGTCCACTCTTCTTCCCCCCAGGTTTTCCACCCGTCGAAAGATTTGCCATCGAACAGGGCGCGCCAAGACCCGGCCCGGCCCAGGTCCCGAAGACGGATATTGCGGTACTCCACCGCGGCCGATTCCCCCTTGAGGTCCCAGGCGAAACTCTGCAGGGCCAGGTACCCTTTTATGAAGGCTTCATCCTTGTACCGGGTAGCGGGCACGCCGTTCAGATCGATCTCGATCTGGTCATCAATGGCCCGGACGGTCATGGTGTTCCAGTCTTTCTGCTTGAGGGTTTTGAGGGCGGCTTCATCGGCCTGGGCCAGGGGTCCCCGGCCATTTTCATCGACGAGGCGGCCATTGGCGGCGCGTTCCCGGGTTTCGATGTTCGCCTGGTATCCATACATCTGTTTCGGGGCGGTCTCGGCGGTTTCGCCGTCCTTCAGCGGCAGGCGGGGCAGCCAGTGGGATCGGAACTGCACGCCGCCGTTGGTCGGCACCGGGGTGCGGAACTCGAGGGTCAGTTCAAAGTCGGCAAGTTCGCGGCCCGTCCAAAGCAACCAGGCGTTCTCATCCTTTTTTGCCAGCCCGGACACCACGCCATCGCTCACGGTCCACTGTCCACCCAGGGCCTGCCATCCGGCCAGATCCGCCGGCGGCGTAATGTCTTCGACCTCCGCGGCCAGTCCCGTAGCACCAGTCAGCAACACGGCTCCAAGTACCACCATGATCATGCGCCACATTTTTCGTCTCCTCGACAGGGTTAAGTGAAAGGCAGGGGCACGCGTGTCCTCCCAACTCGTCTCCGTTATCTTAGGAGTCCCTGCGCAAGGGATGCAACTGCATGGCAGGAAAATACGCGACCAGTCCCGTTTTACCAGGCAGCCAGGCCGCGCCGATCTCCGGAAATTTGCGGCATTCAGACATGGCCGATTATAATGAAGGCGTTTCGCGGGTGCCGGGATAGCTCAGTTGGTCAGAGCGCTGGATTGTGGATCCAGAGGTCCTGGGTTCGACCCCCAGTCCCGGTACCATGTTTCACGCGCGAGGGGGATTCCGGCGCGCGCCGGACGAAGCAAAAAGGTCCGGGACGCGGCCGGGGGAAAGGGTGCTGATCTTGCCGGTAGTCATACCTCAGACGCTCAAGGGATTTCAGGACCTCCTTCCGGAGGCCATGGGCATCCGGGAAGCCGTCCTCGCCATTATCCGGGACACCTACGCGCGGTTCGGGTTTCAGCCACTGGACACGCCGGTGCTGGAACGGCTGGACACGCTCACCGGGGCCACGGAAGGCGAGACCGGTAAGCAGATCTTTACCCTTGAAACCCCTGAATCGGAAGCGGCAGCCCTTCGTTTTGACCTGACGGTGCCTTTCGCCCGGGTGGTCAGCCAGTACCGCGACCGGATACGCCTGCCCTTCCGCCGATGCCACATCGGTCCCGTGTTCCGCGCGGACAAGCCCGGGCCTGGACGGTTCCGGCAGTTCACCCAGTGCGACATCGACATCGCCGGGGCTGCCACGGTGGACGCGGACGCGGAAGTGATTGCCACGCTGTGCGAAGCATTCCGCGCGCTGGGGCTGGGTGGCACGCCACCGAAATACCGCGTGCGGGTCAGCAGCCGGAAACTGGTGGACGCCCTGCTGCGGGGATATGGCGTGACCGACCCAGCCACCCTCAAGCACACCCTTCGGGTAATGGACAAGCTGCAGAAGGTCGGCCTTGATAACGTCCGCCTGGAACTGGGGCCGGGGCGGGTGGACGATTCGGGGGATCCCATCCCCGGCGTCGGCCTGGAATCGGCCCTCATTGACCGGATTGCCGACTTCGTGGGCGTGACCGCGCCGGACCGGGCGTCCATGCTGTCCTTGCTGCGCGACCGCTTGCCCGCTTCCGACCTTGCCCACGAGGCCCTGGAGGAAATGGCCGAACTGGATCGATGCCTCCACGCGCTGGGACTCACGGAAGAAGAAGTCTGCTTCGATCCCAGCCTGACGCGGGGCCTGGACTACTACACGGGCCCTGTGCTCGAGGTGGTCCTGCCGGACGCTCCGGAATTCGGCTCCGTCGGAGGCGGAGGCCGGTACGATGGCCTGTGCGACCGGTTCCTCGAGGAACCCGTTCCCGCCACGGGCGCGTCCATCGGCCTGGACCGGCTGGTAGCGGCGCTGACGCGCCTGGGAGTCGCCCCCGCGCCCACGGGGCCCATCCATGCCTGCGTGGTCACCGTGGGCAGGGTGCCCCGGGAAGAAGTGCTGCGGCTCGCGAGGGAACTTCGGGCCCAAGGATTGAACGTGGTCACCTTCCCCGGCGCGAAGAAAGGCCTGGGCGCCCAGTTGTCCCTGGCGGACCATTACGGTATTCCGGCGGCGGTCGTGCTGGGCGAGGACGAACTGGCCAAGGGCATGGTTGGCGTCAAGGACCTGGCCATGGGCAAGGCCATCCGCGAGAACATCGCCGATCACGAGTCGTATCGCCGGGCGGGACGCGAGGCCCAGATCACCGTCCCCCGAAACGAAGCCGCCGAGCGGGTCCGCCGCATCACGGCAGGGTGACGCGGGGTTAGCCGCGATCTCCCGGTGGGGACACAATTTCTGCCAGCAGCTTGCGGGCCAGCGCAATTCCTTCCTTCCGGGTGGTGAAGCATCCTTCCAGCTGGTGCTCGTGCAGGGTCCGCAGGAGTTCCCGGTATACCGGACCCGGGGGAAGGCCCAGTTGTTTCAGGTCGTCGCCGGTAACCAGGGGCCGGGGCAGCGGCTGTTCAGAGGGCAGGCTATCCAGGTACTTCCTGGCCCATTCGACCAGACTGAGGTCGCCGTGGCTTGACAGGCTGTCGAGCCGGGCCAGTTCCACGAGCAGCGGAAAATCCGGCTCGGTGGCGAACCGCTTGCGTCGGCCCTCGCGCATGTCCGGCAAGGCCGCGAGTCGCATGTGGTTGCCCACCAGCCACGCGATCCGCTCGATCCGCCGGTTCGGAAAGCGCAGTCGCCGGCCGATGATATGCACCATGTTCTCTCCCACCTTTTCATGGTAGTGAAAGCGGATGCGATCGGCGAAGGTGATCGTGCGGGGCTTGCCACAGTCATGGAGCAGCGCGGCCCAGGCCAGTTCCACCGGCGGCTGGGCAGGCAGCAAGGCCAGCATGCGCAAGGTATGCTCCCAGACATCGCCTTCCGGATGATAGGCTTCAGGTTGCGGCACGCCCCGCAGGGCGGCCACCTCAGGCAGGATGATTTCCAGCAGGCCCGACTCGGCAAGCCGTTCCATGGCCAGTCGCGCGCCCCCCTCGGTCAGCATCCGGTCCAGTTCGTCGCGGATACGCTCCGCGCTCACGCCATTCAGGCCATGTTCCGATGTGACTTCCTTCAGCGCGTTCCAGGTGCCCGGGTCGATGTCGAAACCCAAGCCGGAGGCGAACCGTATGGCCCGCAGGAGCCGCAGGCGATCCTCGAGGAACCGTTCCCGGGGATGCCCCACGCACCGGATGAGCCGGCGACGCAGGTCCTCCAGGCCATCGACAAAATCGAGTACCTGGTCCGTGACCGGGTCCAGGAACAACGCGTTGACGGTAAAATCTCGACGCGCGGCATCTTCCCGGGGCGCGGCATAAGCCACGCTGTCGGGGTGCCGGCCATCGTGGTAGACCCCATCCCTGCGAAAGGTGACCACGTCGATTTCGTGGTCCTCCAGCAACACCTTGACCACCCCGAAGGCCTCTCCCACGGCCACATGCCGGGGAAACAGCGCGCGTACCTGTTCCGGGGTGGCATCGGTAGCCACGTCATAGTCCCTGGGCGCGCGGCCCAGCAACCGGTCCCGGACGCATCCGCCCGCCAGCAGGGCCGTGAAGCCTTCCTCCCGCAGGGTCCCGCAAATGGTTCGTGCCGCCTGTTCACCGGTCATGGAGCCGACGAACCCGGGGTTGGCACGGACGCGGGCGGAGGCGTTCCCGGGATATCCGGCGAAAGGGGACCCAGGAACCGATCCAGGACCACGCCGGGTAACAGGCTCGCCGCGGCAAGGACCAGCCCGGCCAGCACCAACCGGGCATCCCAGCCCGCGAGGGCCGGTAACAGGATCCCTGCCGCCCACGCCGCGCGGTGCGCGTTCAATCGATGACGGGACGCCACCAGCGACAGGAGCACGCACCCCGCGAGCATGCCGGGAAACAGGACCGTCCCTGGAAGCCACGCGCCCAGCTGGCTGAAAGCGAATCCCGCCACGGCCCACGCGGGGACATCGCCGGCACCCGGAGGCATCCGGCGCCAGGCACTGGCCAGCAAGCCCGCCAGCGACGCGACCACGGCCGCCATGAAGATCACGCCGATATCAAGGCGGGTCATGAACAGGGGCAACAACGGCAAGTCGAGGCAGGTGGCTCCAATGGCCGGATCGCCAAAACGGGCCAGCATTGCCAGGCCCGCGAGGGACATCCACCACATCACCCTGCCCACCCCGCGGGAGATCGGCGCGCGGACCATCGCGCCCCCGGCAACATATACGCCGCCCGCCGCCAGGGCCACCGGCAGCAACCGCGCGGCATCGATAATCCGATCCGCCCCCCAGTGTGGCGCCCACAACCACGCCGGCGCGAGCATCGGCAATACGCCCCGCCAGAAAATGAAATCCCGGAAGGGATACTCCCGCTCCCTGCTCAACGCCTGTTCCGCCGCAAGAAACAGGATGAGTCCCCCGGCAAACATCGCCAGCCCGCCCGATCCCAGCAGGTAATCGAGGGGCAGGACCGAGGCCAGCGCCAGTAACCGGATGAGCATGGCCGCCAGGGCCGGCGCCAGTGCCACGAGGGCCGCCTCGGGCAGTCCCAGCACGAGCCGCCATCCCACGGCGTACAGGCCCACGGCGATGAGATGTCTCGCACTTGCCGGATCGGTGATCTCCCGGGCCGCCGCCACCAGCAGGACCAGTCCGCCCAGTCCTGCCAACATCATGGCCGCCCGGTGTCCACCCGTTCGGGGTAACGCCACGGCCACCCGCCCCAGCACAAACGTCCATGCCGAAAGCGCGAGGGCCGTCGGCCACCCGAATCGCGCGGCACCTGCCCACACCGGCAGCAGGATCAGCCAGCATCCCAGGCCCAGCAGGGCGCACCGGGTCAACCGCCCGTACCATCGGGTCGCGGACAGCAGGGCACCCACCATGACGGCCCCGGCAATCACCTCCCATGGCGCGCGCTCGCACCATGCCGCGATCGGGGCCATGGCCAGAAAGATTCCAGCCCCCAGTATGCCTTCCAGGGCACCGGTTCTCCCGGGAACATCCTCAGCGGGGACGCTTGCTGAAAGAAGAGTCCGCATTTTCGCTTCCTCTTTTTGCCATGGATATTCTACCCGCAAAGCGGGAGGACACGTTCCACTCGGTCCCTTACGAGGTTTCCGGCGGTTCCCCGGCAGCGTTTCCGGCCAGGCAGGTTTCCAGAATGTCCCAGAGTTCCGGGATGCCCATGCCGGTCTCGGCAGAAACGGGTACCAGCACGGCATCCGGGTCCACGCCCAACTCGGCCTGGATCCGGTGCAGCCGGCCGCGGATATGCCCGCGGGCGATTTTATCCGCCTTGGTGGCCACCAGCAGCACGGGAACCCGGGCTTCCTCCAGCAGATCGAGCATGTCATGATCCAGGGGAGAGGGATCGTGCCGGATGTCGAGCAGGACTGCCACCGCCCGGAGAACTGGACGGTGCAGCAGGTACCCGCGCATGAGGGATTCCCATTCCCTTTTCAGGCTCATGGGAGCCCTGGCAAATCCATATCCCGGAAGGTCCACGAGCAGGTACCGGCGGTTGATCTCGAAAAAATGGATGGCCTGGGTTTTGCCGGGCGTGGCACTGGTTCGGGCAAGATTCCTGGTCCGGGTCAACGCGTTAAGCAGGGACGACTTGCCCACGTTCGACCGGCCCGCGAACGCCACCTCGGGCTGGCCAGCCCTGGGAAAATCGCCCGGCTTCCGGGCCACCTTCAGCAGGCGCGCTTCATCAACCCGCACGGGATTTCCTGCCCTGTTTTGCCGGCTTCGCGACCGGTTTATTCTGCCGCTTTCGCGTGGCGGCCGATCCCGCCCCCCTTCCGCGGGTCTTACGACGCAGGCCAGGCAGGGCGATGTCCACCACCTGGTCCACCGTGTCCACCAGCTCGAATCGGATTTCTTCCAGCACCTCCCGGGGCAAATCCGGGAAGTCTTTCTGATTGTCCCTGGGCAGGATGATCCGGGTAATGCCCGAACGTCTCGCCGCAAGTACCTTTTCCTTGATCCCGCCCACCGGCAGGACCCGGCCTCGCAGGGTGATCTCGCCCGTCATGGCCAGCGCGGGCTGGGGAGCACGGCCCGTCAAGGCCGACAGCATGGAGACCAGGATGGCCACGCCCGCGGAGGGGCCATCCTTGGGGGTGGCACCTTCGGGAACGTGCACGTGGATATCGTAATTCTTCTGAAAATTTTCGGGCAGGGGAAACGCGTCGGCGTGCGCCCGGATCCACGTGAAAGCCGCCGCCGCGGATTCCTTCATGACTTCGCCCAGCCGCCCCGTAAGCAGGTGGGTGCCCCTGCCTTTCATCAGGCTGGTTTCGACGCGGAGCAGGTCCCCCCCCGACGCGCTCCACGCCATGCCAAGGGCCACGCCCACTTCACTTTCCTTTTCGATCGCCGTGGGAGGATACGGGGGTGGTCCCAGCCATTCTTCGGCCAGTTCCACGGAAACGGTCACCGGGCCAGAACCCTGCCCTTCGACGATGCGACGGGCGGTTTTCCGGCAGAGGGCCGCGATGGAGCGTTCCAGTTCGCGGACCCCCGCCTCGCGGGTATATCGCTGGATGATGTGACGCAACGTGTCGTCGGGCAGCATGAAGTACCCCCCGGGGAGGCCATTTTCCTGGACCTGCCTGGGGATGAGAAATCCACGGGCGATCTCGAGCTTTTCCTCAAGGGTATATCCCGGCAGTTCCACGATTTCCATCCGGTCGTGCAGGGGAAGGGGAATGGCATATTCATCGTTCGCCGTGGTGATGAAGAACACCTGGGACAGGTCATAGCCCAGTTCCAGGTAGTGGTCGCTGAAATGGGCGTTCTGGGCGGGATCGAGCACTTCGAGCAGGGCGGAAGACGGATCGCCCCGGAAATCCATGCTCATCTTGTCCACCTCGTCCAGCATGAAAACGGGATTGATTACTCCCGCCTGCTTCATGCCCTGCAGGATCCGTCCCGGCAGGGCCCCCACGTACGTGCGGCGGTGGCCGCGGATTTCGGCCTCGTCCCGCACGCCGCCCAGGGAAACGCGCACGAATTTCCGGCCCATCGCGCGGGCGATGGACTGGCCCAGGGAAGTCTTGCCGACGCCGGGCGGCCCCACTAGGCACAGAATGGGCCCCTTGGCTCCCTTGCTCAACTTGCGCACCGCGAGGTACTCCAGAATCCGTTCCTTCACCTTGCGCAGCCCATAGTGGTCCTCGTCCAGGATGGCTTTCGCCCGTTCGAGGTCGATTTCTTCCTTCGTGTGTTCCTTCCAGGGCAGGTCAAGGATCCACTCGACGTACCCCCGCACAACCGACGATTCGGGGCTCATGAAGGGAATCCGCTGCAGGCGGGACAATTCTTCTTCCAGTTTCTCCCGGACTTCTTTCGGCAGTTTCTTTTTTTCCATTTTTTTGCGCAGGTCATCCATCTCGCCGAATTCTTCGTCCCGTTCGCCCAGTTCCTGCTGGATCACCTTCAACTGTTCCTGCAGGTAGTGCATCCGCTGGCTGCGCTCGATCTGTTCCCGGACCCGGTTGCGCACCTTCTGTTCGATCTGGGCCAGTTCGATCTCGCGTTCCAGCATCGTGGCGATCAGGTCCAGGCGTTCCGAGAGGTCAACCTTCTCGAGCAGGCCCTGCCGTTCGAAAGGCGACACGAAGAGGAACCCGCAGATGGTGTCGGTGAAGACCTCGGGATCCGTCATGCCCTGGATGGACATGAGGATTTCGGGGGCCACTCGCTGGGTCAGCCGCACGTACTCCTCGAACTGGTGCAACACGGCCCGCATCCTGCCTTCCAGTTCCTTTTTGCCTGCCCCGTCATCGGGCAGGATGCTGGAAATCGGAACGACGGTAACCCGGTTCCGCTCCCCCTTCCGGACACCCTTCACCAGGCCGCGGCCCAGTCCTTCCACGACGATTTTCATGTTGCCGTCCGGCAGCCGCAGGGCGTTGACGATCTTGGCGATCGTGCCGATTTTGTACAGGTCGTCGGGGTCGGGATCATCCAGCTCCGGGTCTTTCTGGGTTACCAGGAAAATGGGCGTGTTTTCTTCCAGGCTGGCGTCGACCGCTTCCAGGGATCGCTCCCGGCCTATGAACAGGGGCACGACCATCCGCGGGAACACCACGGCGTCTTTCAGGGCCAGCATGGGGAGGTCGAGCGGCTGGACCGCTTCCCCGGGCAACGTGGACGCGCGCGCGACGCGATTGGATCTGGATCTGGCCATGTCAACTCCTTTTCAAAGGGACAACCGGATGACGACACTGGACGGTAGTGAACGCCTAACCCGCGGCATCATCGTACCCCCACGACGCGAGCGGGACCCATACGCAATCCCCCGCGGATATTATACAGGATCACCGGGACGACGTCGCCTTGTTCCCAACATCCCCGGGATCCAGGGGACGGAGCACCTCGAGGGTCACCGGCCCCGCCAGCCCGGAAGGTACCACCGGCCAACCGGAGGCGTCCAGCGGCTTGTACCGGATATCGACGATGTTGGCGTCGTCCATCACTTTCCATTTCACGCCCTGCCGCTCGAGGGCCCGGATAGCATTCGCCCCGAGACTGAACACCGTGATCTCCAGGTCGTGTTCCCCCGGATCGGGCGGTGGATCAAGCACCACCCGGAATGGCTGGCACCACACTGGCCGCGCGGCCGCGTCATCCAGCCGGACCCAGGCCGCGTGGCGGACGCCGTCCAGGTGGAGAGCAAGGGCTTCTCCGGGACGCAACGCCGGAACGCGGAGTTTCGCCCGGTACGTGGCGGTTCCCGCGAAGGCCTGGCAGGCCGGATCCTCCAGGTCGGTCCAGTACCGGGGCTCAGGCATGACCTGGTTCCCCGGGAGCGGCTCCATCACGCCCGACTCGAACCGCAGGGTCCACGGGCCGGCGTCGGCGGGGTATTGATCCAGGGCGTCGTAATATCGCCAGGGCTCCGGATTCCCTTCCACGGGACCTTCCGGAAACACAACGAACAGCGATTCGCCGGGCCGCGCCTGAAGGTAAACCCGCGCGGTCCCCGGCGCGTCCCCCGGACGCGTCGCGCCGAGGCCGATCCGCCCGGACACGGGGTCCATGAAGACGGCGGCCTGTCCGCCCCGCGCGAAATCCACCCACCCATCGACGCCGTCCGGTCCCAGGCAGGCGAGGTAGTAAAGGCAGCCACTGGGCCCACGCCGCCGGATCCAGGTCAGTCCTGACTGGAGGAGGGTTTCGGCCGGTTCACGCCACGCCGCTAATATTCCTTCCAGCGGGCCCAGCCAGAGCGTGCCCTGTCCAAACGCGAGCCCCTGGACGTTTTCTTTCGGGACTTCTGTTCCGGGAGGTCTCCTGTCCGTTACCCGCCGGCACTGTAGTTCCAGGGCCTGCCGGCGTTCGGCCAGGTTGCCAAGACCGGGCACGGTTTCCGGCAGGGACTCCATCGCCACGACCGCGCCGTGCTCCGCCAGGTCCAGGATCCGCGCCAGGGTTTCCGGACGCATCCGGACCGTCCGGGGTACCACCAGGGCACGCCACAGGCCCCCGGGCAACCGGATCTTCCCCTTTTCCACCGTGGCCGATTCCAGCGTCGCGTCGGAGACGTAATCCACCCCGTACCCCCGGCTGACCAGGAGCCGGGCTGCCACGCCAAAAGGCGCGTCCAGGGCCCAGGACGGGTCATGTACCGTGAACTGGGCGACCAGCCGATCGGGCTTGCAGGTGGTCAGCGCGTCATCGAACGGCCAGAGCAGCAGCAGGTCGTTGTCTGGTTCGGACGCCTGCAGCAGGGACTGCGTCCGGGTAATCCATCCGAACATGTCGACAAAGGCCGGCCATAGGGGATTGCGGGGGTTGAACTGTTCCGCGGCGTAAAAGTACCACCCCGGCCAGGGGGCATCCGGGGGCGAAAAACACCAGCCGTGAAACACCACGTGGTTGATCCCCGCGCAGAACAGTTCATCCAGGAAGGGCTTGATGTCCGCCGGCGTGGCGTGCCAGTGGTTCCGTATCCACGTGCAGGTTTCACAGGACACCAGGGGTTTACCCCACGCGTGGGCGGCGGACGCGGCAAACCGCCAGATCAGGGGGTCCGGGGTGTCTTCGCGCCGTTCGGGGTCGGCCTGGCGCGCCGCGTAGCCTGGCATCGGGTAATCCCGGGCCCCGAAGGTTTCCATTTCCGGGATGTCCGCCGCGCCGTACAGGTCCAGCAGGTTCGCGGGCGCGCCGTGGGCCTGTTCACGGGCCAGGAATCCCATGTTCCTGCACCAGGCCCGCCATGTCCGGATATATTCCAGGTGCCGTTCGGCCAGCAGGAGACGATAATCGTACCGGGCCCGCTCCTGCTTGTCGGGATCGGCCGGGGGATCCTGGAAGATGGCGGCCGCGGCTTCATCCAGGGCATAGCCGAACCGTTCCCGGAAACGTTCGGGCAGGTCGGGCGTCCAGGAGGCGTCGTAATACTCGAACGAGTCGTGGGTCTGGCAGCGGATCCGTCCCCGGGGTAACAGACCGAGCGCGTGGGTGAAGGGCGCGAGGTACCGTTGCAGCGCGGCCGGCAAGAAGGGATCGAGCACGAAGCCCTCGCCGCCGGGCGCGGCCCGTTTCACCCGTTGTCCCGTGGGCAGGACACGGAGCCCGTGCCCGGCCCAGGTGGCCTTCTTCGCGGCGTCTTCAAGGGTCACGGCCGGGCCGCCAAAGGGCCAGCCGGTGCCCGTGCACATGTCGAAGCCCATTCCCCGTTCCGTGGTCGCCCGGGTGGCGGCGTCCAGGGTTTCCATGTACTCCGTTGAGAGAAACGGCCGGAATGTCCGGCGACCATCCCGGGATCCATAAATCGGGGTAAGTTCCACGCCGCCAAGCCCCGCCTCGGCCATGGCCTCCACCTCGCGACGGGCATCTTCCGGCGTGAGGGCATTGCCCGGCCACCACCACCGTGTCCAGGGCCTGGCCTCCTGGTCCGGTTCGGGCCACGCGGCCACAAAGGGAACGGGGCCGGGCACATCATCAACCCGGGAGCGATAACTCCCCAGGAGCGCGAGCGGCAGCAACAGGAGCGCGGCATACGATCGCGGGTTCATGGCAGGACCTCCCAGGAAAGGCCGGCAACCTCCTGCCTTCCCCGGAACATGGTATCATGATTTCCCCGGCGAGCCGTTCCGCGCCGGGCCCGGATGGAGGGGAAGGAACCGGGAGACCGGGATGTTGATTCAACACCCGGAAGTAACCAGCTGGACGGATACGCATGACCGGTAAACGCGTGGCCATACATACCCTTGGATGCAGGCTGAATCACGCCGAAAGCAGCATGCTGGCTGACCAGTTGCGCGCGTCGGGGTACGAAATCGTGCCATGGGGTGAACGCGCCGACATCGGCGTGGTGCACACCTGCACCGTTACCCGCGAGGCCGACGCCAAGTCCCGCCAGATGATCCGGCGGTTCCTGCGGCAAAATCCCGGCGCGGTGGTCGCGGCCCTCGGCTGTTACGCGCAACGGGCCGCGGATACCCTCGCCCGGATCGACGGCGTGAAGTTGATCCTCGGCAACGCTGAAAAGATCAACCTCGTGGAGCGGCTGCGGGACCTGGAAAACACCCCGGCGTCCCCGCCCCTGGTAACTCGGCCCACCCCCCGGCGCGAAACATTCCGAATGCCCTGGATCGATACCGAGGCCCCCGTGGACCGGCGGATCGACCTGAAAATCCAGGACGGTTGCGACGCCATGTGCGCCTTCTGCGTGATTCCCTTCGCGCGGGGACGATCCCGGTCACGCGAAGCCGGCGACGCGGTGGCCGAGGCCGCCAGCCTTGCCCGCCGGGGAGCCCGGGAACTCGTGCTCACCGGCGTGAACCTTGGGGAATACCGGGATGGGGACGTCGACCTGCCGGCCCTCATCGACCGACTTGCCGAGGCCGCTCCGGGCGCGCGGATCCGTCTCAGTTCCATTGAACCTTCCTTCGTCACCCGGGCCATCGTGGAGCGGATGGCGGATCCTGATCATCCCCTGGTACCGTTTCTCCACGTGCCCCTGCAGTCGGGATCCGAGCGGATCCTGGCCGCCATGAAACGGGGCCATACCGCGGCGGCGTTCCTGGACCTGACCCTGGCGGCGGCCGAGAAACTGCCCGGCGCGGGGTTCGGCACCGACGTCATGGCGGGATTCCCCGGCGAGACCGACGCCGATTTTGAAGCCACCCTTGGCCTGCTCGAGGCTTCACCGGTGGATTACGCGCACGTGTTCCCTTACTCGGAACGGCCTGGCACCGCCGCGTCCCGCGCTCCGGGCGACCGCGTGCCCCCGGACATCGTCGCGAAGCGGGTGAACGCCCTCCTGGCGTTCAGCCGGGCCCGCCGCCAGCGGTTCATGGCGCGTTTCGCCGGCCAGGCGTGCTGCGTGCTGTTCGAAACCCTGGAGTCGGGACACTGGGTGGGTTACGGCGAACCATACCTGCGGGTGGGTGTGCCCGACACGGGCATGGACCTCCGTAACCGGTTCGCGTGGGTCCGGGTGGAAGAACCGCGGGAAGAATGGGTCCTCGGACGCCTGATCGAGACGCTGGACACCTGGCGCAAGCCGGCATCCGTGACGCCGATGGCCCTGGACACAGCAAGGGAAACACCGTGAACCAGTTCAACCATACCGGGGCGGACGCGCCGGTCCCCACGCCGGAACAGGTCCGCCGGGAACACCAGTTGCGGGACATCCTGCGCGAGATGGAATCGGTAGCCGTGGCCTGGTCGGGAGGCGCCGATTCCACCTACCTGCTCGACGTGGCCCGGGAGGTCCTGGGAGAACAATGCGTGGCCGTGCTGGCCGATTCGCCAAGCCTGCCGCGGGACGAGTTCCGGGACGCCCTCGCGATGGCCCGCGCCCGGGGATGGAACGTGGAAGTGGTCCAGACCCGTGAGTTCGACAACGAGGCCTTCCGCCGCAACGACGGCACCCGCTGCTACCACTGCAAGCACGAACTGTTCGGCGTGATGGAACAGGTCACCCGGAACCGGGGCCTGCGCTGGATCGCCTACGGCGAACTGGCCGACGACGCCCTGGATCCCACCCGGGTGGGCGCGAAAGCCGCGAGGGAACGGGGCGTGCGCGCGCCCCTGGCCGAAGCGGGGATTACCAAGGCGGACGTGCGCGCGCTGAGCCTGGCACGCGGCCTGGAAACCTGGGACAAGCCTTCATTCGCCTGCCTCGCGTCCCGGGTGCCCCGGAACACCCCCGTGGACCCGGAGGTCATGGGGAAGGTGGAAGCCGCCGAGGCGTGCCTGCGGGCCCAGGGGTTCCGGCAGTATCGCGCCCGGCACCACGGGGATCTCTGCCGCGTCGAACTGGACCCCGCCGACCTGCCCCGCCTGCTCGACCCCGCGGTCCGGACCGCCGTCCTGGCCGGCATCGCCGCCGCGGGTTACCGCTACGTTACCGTCGACCTCGCCGGGTACCGCACCGGCAGCACGGCGTGACGGACAGGAGCCCCCGGGATCAGGGCCTGAACACGCGCGTCCGGTGATACTCCAGCGCCGCTGGATCGGGGAGAAACCGTTTCGGAAGCGTGAGTGGCCGGCCCATGATTTCAACAAACAGGACCTCGTGCAAGGCGCTATCCCGCTTTTGTCGCAACAACTGGGACGAAACCACCACGCGATAATCTTGATCGAACGTGATCAATCCCCGGTCAAAGGCCCGGTCGTGAAGCGCGTTGAGACAGATGCCATTCGTGGGATCGGCCCGGCGTTTTTCATCGACATGCCAAGGAATAATGTGGCTCGCGTTGAGTAACCCGGGGATTCCAATCCCCGTCAGCGCGCAACGGTTTTCATAGGCGCCCAGTACCGCGGATCGAAAGAATGATTGAAGTAACCTCGCTTTCGCGGGAAGGACCTTTTCCGTTGGCCCAGGAGGAAGCTCGCCTTCCGTTTCGATCATGGGATCGTTTCGCGTCCCCATGATGTTTTCATAGGCTGCTTCGGCTTCTAGCGCCACGGCTTCCGGATCGGATAAGAATCGGTTCCAAAGTTCCCTATCCGCGCTGCTGGCATTGTGCAATCCCTTAATGTTGCGTTGCTTGAGCTTGGGATCAATACTTGAAAAATTATTAGCTTTCATGGCCACGGCGCCCGCCGTGCGTCCCAACCGCGAAGCCAACGCGATGATTTCCGGATTGCGCTGGTCCAGTTTGCCAAAAGGGGTCGCGCAATATAACCTAAAAACCGCCAACAATTCGGCGCGTTCCCAGGGTCGTGACTTGGACAGCATGTACCCGTTCGTTTTTGCTCAAAGGATACTCAAAAAAGATCCTGGGGGTCGACGTCGACCCGGAGGGTCACGGGGGCATCGGGCGATTGAGAGGCATCCCCCAGGACGTCGGGCTGAAGGAGGAACCGCAGCACCCGGTTCAGAGCGGTGGCCTGGGGACTGAGCAGGGCCAGGGTCCAGCGGTAGCGATTCTTCACCTTACGGATCACCGCCGGCGAGGGCCCCACCACCCGCGCCCGAACGCCCCGTTCCTGGATCCACTGCCGGGCGAGGTTGCGCAGCCGCAGGGCTTCCCGTCGCACGGCGGGCTCGTTGTCCCCATCGAGAAGCAGGCGGGCCATCCTGGCGGCAGGGGGAAATCCCGCCTGTTGCCGCCGGGCCCATTCCTGCTCGAAAAATCCGGGGTAATCGTGGCGGGCGGCATGGAGGATGGCGAAATGGGTGGGACGGGCGGTCTGGATATACACCTCGCCGGGGCGATCGCCACGTCCGGCCCGTCCGGCCACCTGGCAGAGCAGCTGGAAGGTGTCCTCGGCGGCGCGAAAATCCGGCACGGCAAGGCTGCCGTCGGCGTTGATGACCCCGACCAGGGTGACGCCCGGAAAATCGTGGCCCTTGGCGAGCATCTGGGTACCCACGAGGATGTCGATCTTTCCGGCGGCGAAGCGTCCCAGGATCCGGGCATGCCCGCCCCGTCCCGCGGTGGAATCGGCGTCCATCCGCTCGATCCGCGCGCCGGGAAACACCCGGGCCAGGTAATCCTCCAGCCGCTGGGTTCCGAGGCCCATGTACAGCACCGGGCTGAACCCACACTGTTCACAGGCCTGGGGCACCGTTTTCTCCTCGCCGCAGTAGTGACATTTCACGCTGGCATCGGCGCTGTGATAGGTCAGGCTGACCTGGCACTGCGCGCACTCGGCCACCCACCCGCAGTTCGGACATAAGACATAGGGCGCAAACCCCCGACGGTTGAGCAGCAGGATAACCTGTTCCTTCCGGTCCAACCGGTCCCGTATGGCGTTTTCCAGTTCCCGGCTGAGGATCAGCATGCCCTGGATTTCGCGCGTCTCTTCCCGGGTATCGATGATCCGAACGGTGGGCAGGTCGGCCCCGGTGGCGCGGCAGGTCAGTTCCAGGAGGGTATACTTGCCGTTCCGGGTGTTGGCCATGGATTCCAGGGAGGGGGTGGCCGAGCCGAGGACGCAGACCGCCCGTTCCAGCCTTGCCCGGACTACCGCCACGTCCCGGCCGTGATAGCGGGGCGTGTCCGCCTGCTTGTAGGAGTTGTCGTGCTCTTCGTCCACCACGATCACGCCGAGGCGTCGCACCGGGGCAAACACCGCCGAACGGGCGCCCACGACGATACGTACCTGTCCCTGGCGCACGCGCCGCCATTCATCGAACCGCTCGCCGTCGCCCAGTCCGCTGTGCAGCACGGCGATCTGTCCCGGAAACCGGGCATAGAACCGGGCGGCCGTCTGGGGCGTGAGCGATATCTCCGGCACCAGGATGATGGCGCCCAGGCCGCGTTCCAGGGCATGCTCGATCACCTGGAGGTACACTTCCGTCTTGCCCGAACCGGTGATCCCCCGCAGGAGAAACACCTGGAAGGCATTCCGGTTCAGAGCATCGGTAATCGCCCGCCGGGCCGTTTCCTGTTCCGGGTTCAGGGTCAACCGCGCCGAAACGGGCATGCCATCGGCCGGCCTGGGGGTCCGGAAGAGTTCGCGACGTTCGAGGCGCACCCACCCTTTCTTTTCCATGGCGCGTAACACCGACAGGTTCGCGCCATGCCGCGCGACGAGTTCCGTCGCGGCCTGCTCGGGTTCCCGCTGCGTGAGGTCCAGCAGCACCGCCGCCTGGCGGGGCGCGCGACGCTGCAGCCGCGCCAGGGTCTCCGCGTCGGGCAGCGCGTCGGGCACCAGCACGGCCCATGTCCGGCGCAGCACGGCCGCTTCGCCGCCCCGCGCCTGGATCTCCCGGATCACGAGTCCCCGTCGACATAACGCCAGCAGCGTGTTGCTCAACGCGCTCCCGCCCACCGCCGCCGCCAGGCGCGTGGCGGTCATGGGGCCCTTTTCCCGCAACAGGGCCAGCACCTTCGCCTGGCGCCCGGAAAGGCGGCCGGGTTCGGCGGCGGCTTCGTTCAGGCGGTACACCATCGCGGCGCCCCGTCGGAGCGCGGCGGGCAGGGCGGTCTGAAGGGCCTCGCCCCAGGCGCAGCAGTAATAATCGGCTACCCACCGGCACAGCCGCAGCATGGCGTCGTCAAACAGGGGCTCGCCATCGGGCAGGTCGACCAGGGGAATCACGTCCGCAACCGGCGATTCGTGGGATACCTCCACCACGAAACCCGTCACGACCCGGGATTTCAGGGTGGCCACGGCCCGCATGCCTGGACGGACGCGATCCCGCAATGGCGGCGGCACGGCGTAGGTAAAGACCTGGTCAACCGGGATCGGGAACACCACGCCGGCGTAACAAGGCGGGCTGTCGGGGCAAGGTGAACCGGCCCCCGGTGTCCCGGGCGCGCGCCACGGGGACGTATCCTGGGTATCAGTCGTCATGGTCCCGGGAGGTGGACGCGTCCCAGGTTTCCGCCTCGCGCCGCAGGGTAAGGGACCGTTCAAACCGCTGCAGCGCTTTCTCAACGGGTTCTTCGGGCAGCACCGAGAACAGCCGGTCCAGCTGGGTGATCCGAAACACCTCGTAAATATGGCGGTTGATGCCGCACAGTCGCAGTTCGCCGCCCCGCTCGCGGCAGAACTCGTTGACGCGCAACAGTTCGGAAATGACCGCGCTGCTCATGAACCGTACCCGTTCGAAGTTGAGCAGGACGTGGGGTTGCGGACACGAGCGCAGGCAGGCCATGACGCCATCCGAAAAATCCCGGATATTCCGGTCGTCCAGCATGTCGGCCTCGAGCACCGTACCCGTCAGTATCGTGCCGCTGGTGTTGAAAAGCACTTGTACGCTCATGGGGTATTTCCACGATCCCGGGAAGTTTCCCGGGGTTGCCGCCTGAGGCGTTCCATGACCAGGCCGCCCTGTTCCCGGTCATAGACCAGGCGATCCATGTAGTGGCGGATCAGGCAGACGCCCCGTCCGTCCACGCGACGGCAGTCCGGCATGGTCACCTGGTCCGGGTCGAACCCCGGTCCAAAGTCCCGGACAATGATCCGTACGCGGTCATCCATTTCTTCCAGTTCCACTTCCACGCTCCGCGACGCATCCCCGTGACAGCCGTGCTTGACGGCGTTCGCCAGGGCCTCTTCGAGGGTCATCCAGAAGGCGAAGCGGTCCTCCTCGTCCTGGACCCACCCCCGCTGTTCCAGCGCATCCAGGATTTCCTTGCGCAGGGCACAGGCCGCTTCGCACGCGGCGGGAACGCGTTTCCGGTATACTGTCGCCATGCTGCTCCTTCGGGTAAGGTCGCCCCCGCGACGGGTCCCGGACTGCCCGGCAGGAGCCGTCTTTTAGGATAACACCAACTGGGGCCCGTTATCATGCCGGCCCGGCGGGAATCTCCGCGACGGACTGGCCAGCCCCGGGGGGAATCATCCATGAATACCGTCCGGAAACCGTTACCCACATCGGCCAGTTGTTTCATCTGTGGCGAGGAAAATCCCCGCGGATTGCGTGCCCGGTTTTTCACCGAGGGCGAGTGGACCGTGCTGCCCGTGCTGCCGGATCCGCACCTGTGCGGTTATCCCGGGGTGGTGCATGGGGGCATCGTCGCCGCCATGCTGGACGAGTGCATGGGCTGGGCCGCGGCCCGCGCGATCGGCCGGATGTGCGTGACCGCGGAACTGACCGTGCGCTACCTGCGCCGGACGCCGGCCGGCGTGCCCCTGGAAACCCGGGCGCGGTGTCCCCGGGCCAATCGACTGCTGGCGCTCACCGAGGCCGTACTGGTAGACGCCGACGGCACGGAATACGCCCGGGCAACCGGAAAATTCATGCCCCTGTCAGACGAGGAAACGCTGCGGATCGACGACGGCATGCGTTACCGGGGCGACGAGGAACGGGTATTCGAACCATTGCGACACCGCGCGCGGGAAACATAGGATATTTTCGCTTTCCCGCGGTTTGCCAGGCACGGCATCCCGCCCGGAGGACATCGCATGGCATCAAGACAGCGCGAAACATGGACCCGGAGGGAATTCAACGCCGTGATGGTCGGGAGCATGGCCCTGCTGGCTGGAAGGCATCCGGCCATGGCCGCACCCTCTCCCGTGCCGGGCAGCCTTGACACGGTACCGCTCCGCGTTCCCGACCCGTTGCGTCCGCTGCCGGCAGGGGCCGCGCGTTTCACGGGGTATTTCGACCGGTATATCCGGCGGTCCCTGGAAAACTGGAACATGGGCGTAGTGCCCTATGCCGGCCTTGTCCGGATGTTCCGGCAGGGTCGAGCCATGTTTGCCCAGGGGGAGATGTGGGGTAAGGCGGTCCGTTCTGGAGCCCTGTTTTACCGTTACACCGGGGATACCGCCCTGAAAGACCGCCTCCGGGAAACGGTTTCCGGGCTGCTTGCCTGCCGTCGCGCGAATGGGAGCATCAGTTGCTCTCCCGTGGAGGCCCAGCCCGACGGACCCGGCGGCGATATCTGGGAACGCAAGTACGTGCTGCTTGGCCTGGACGAGTATTACGAACAGGTCGAGCGGGATTCGGCGGTGCTGGACGCCATGATCGCCCATGCCGATCGCGTGCTGGCCCAGGTGGGTCCCCCGCCCAAAACGCGCATCGTGGACCTCGGCTGGAGTCCGAACCACATCGAGTCGTGCACGATCCTCGAGCCCATGCTGCGCCTGTACCGGCGAACGGGTCACGCCCGTTACCTCGATTTCGCGCGGTACATCGTCGAAGAGGAAGGAGGCGCCCTGGGATACAACGTCATCCGGGAAGCCCTGGAAGGCAAAGATCCCGCGAAGATCGGTGGGCCCTATCCCAAGGCCTACGAAATGATGTCCCTGTTCGAGGGGCTAGCCGAGTATTACCGCGTCACGGGCAACGACGCCTGGCGGACCGCCCTGCTGAACCTGTACCGGGGTATCATCGACAAGGAACTCACCCTGATCGGCAATGGCGGTGGGGACCAGCCCCACGCGCCCGCCCTGTACGGCGAGGGCTGGGACTACACCGCGCTGGAACAGACCAACCCCGCCATCCGCCGGATGATGGAAACCTGCGCCGGGGTGACGTGGCTGAAACTGTGCGGCCACGTCTCGCGCCTGTTCGCCGATCCCCTGGCGTCGGACTGCGTGGAACGGTACGCCTACAACGGGCTCGTCGGCGCGATGAAACCCGAGGGGGACGGCTTCAGTTACGTAAACCTGCTCAACGGGGTAAAAACCTGCGTGGAAGGCTGGGGAGATACCATCGACGGCGTTTACGTCACCTGCTGTAACCTGAATGGTCCCATGGGCCTTGCCATGCTGCCATGGCTGGCGGCCCTGCAGGGCGACGATGGACCGGTCCTGTGCCTGTATGATCCCGCGCGGTACCGGGCCGCGATGCCTTCCGGGGGAACGGTCTCGGTCACGGTGGACACGCGTTACCCCCGGGAAGACACCATCCGGATCGCCGTGGATCCCGAACGGGAGGAAATTTTCACGCTCCGGTTGCGGATCCCGGGATGGTCCCAGAAAACCACGCTGTCCGTGAACGGAACGCCGATCCGGGTGGAGCCGGGAACCTTCGCGTCCATCCGCCGCGCGTGGCGCCCGGGAGACCAGGTGGAACTGGCGCTGGACCTGGGAACCCGGGTGGTGAACGCGCCCCGGGGCAGTGACCGGGCGGGGGATCATTTCCAGGCGGTGGTACGCGGGCCGGTCGTGCTGGCCCGGGACGAAAACATCGATCCCGCTTTCGATCAGCCCATCGACCTGGTGACCGACGGGGGATACATCGAGGCGGAACCCTTCCCCCACCCCCATCCGGAGGGTCTCGTGGCGCTTCGGGTGCCCACCACGGATGGACCCGTCACGCTGGTGGATTACGCGTCGGTGAACAGTTGGAAGGGTAAACGGATCTGCACGTGGCTGCCCATGAAAACCCGGCCAGGATCAAGCCCCGCGTGATGGAGAAATAGCCGATTGTTCGCCATTGTTTCGTAAAAATATTCCATTGTTTCGCGAAAGTACTTAGCGAGGAAAGGGACCTGCCATGCACGTGTTTGACGCTATCGAATCGCGCCGTTCCATCAAGCAATTTGATCCCGCGCACCGGATGACCGACGCAGAACTCCGGAAACTGATGGAACTGGCCATGCTGTCGCCAACGGCCTTCAACATTCAGAACTGGCGGTTCGTGGTGGTCCGGGACCCCGGATTGCGACAGCAGATCCGGGAAGTCGCCTGGAACCAGGCCCAGGTGACCGATGCCTCCGCGCTGATCGTGGTCTGCGCGGACCTGAAAGCCTGGGAGAAGGATCCGGCCCGTTACTGGCGGAACGCCGCCCCCGAGACCCAGCAAGTGCTGGTCGGCATGATCGATGCCTACTATCGCGACAAGGACCAGGTACAACGGGACGAGGCGATGCGATCCTGCGGCATTGCCGCCCAGACCATCATGCTGGCCGCCAAGGCCATGGGTTACGACACCTGTCCCATGGACGGATTCGATTTCGACGCCGTGGCGAAACTGGTCCACCTGCCCGCGGACCACGTGATTTCCATGATGATCGCCGTGGGCAAGGCCGCGGCTCCCGCCTGGCCGCGTTCCGGGCCCATCGCCTACGAGGAGGCGGTCATCACCGACCGGTTCGCTTGAGCCGGGTTCCGCACTCCGGATTGACTTGCGACCCGCGGAACGCGGAAGCCCCCCTGGAAACGCACCGTACACGCCGCTCCCGTGCTTGTGCCCGGCTGGGGGCGGGGCTTGTAATTTCTAGAGAAACAGGGTATGCTTATTATGGAACCAGTACAGGGGGACACGACATGAAAAAGCCTTTGGCGAGATCGCGCGGACCGGTGAACGGTGAAACCTTCCGGGGCCTCGGGGCGGGGATCTTGCTGATGTTGCTGGCCGGGGGGGTATCGCTCATCCCAGGCGCCTTCGCCGACAACCCGGGGCGACTGTGGCTGGCCCAGTTCAACGGTAACGAACCATACACCGTCCGCCAGGGTTTTCCCCGCGATGGATCCCGGTTCGAGGTGTATGACCGGTCCGGACGGCGCGCCGCCACCATCCGGGAGCGGCCTTCCGGCATCGGGGACCGGTGGGACATCTACGATGAGCAGGGACGACGGGTGGGTGAAGCCCGGGGCAACGGTTCCTCCATCGCTCCCCGGTGGGACATCTACGACGAGCGGGGACGACGCACCGGCACCGTACGGGAAACCGGTTCGTCTGTCGCGCCCCGATGGGACGTATACGACGCAAAGGGACGTCGCACGGGAACGGTCCGACCCGGCCCCCTGGAAACGGATTATTTCCGGGAACGACGGGAACAGGACCCGTCGGCACCACCGGTACCCTTTATCCCTCCCGTTTCGCCACGCGGCCAGGCCCAGGCCGGTGGCGTATCCAGGCCCGAACCATCGGGAGGACGACGCTGGCCCGTACCCGGCCCGTGGATCCAGCCGCCAGCCCTGCCCGGTGGTGGCGTGGGCGGCATGACGGCTCCCCCGGGATGGATGCCCATGCCCCCCGTGCCTCCGATACCGCCGATACCGCCGGTTCCGCCCGTGCCCCCTGTCACGGGGGTCACGCCCCCTGGTAACCCCTACTACCCGGCGCCGCCTTCCGGCAGTAACCCCGGATATGGCCCCGGGATGTACCAGGGAAATGGACCGGCGAGTCCGTACGAGGGTTACAGCCAGGGCAACACCTATCAGGGGTATAGTCACGGGAACACGTACGAAGGCTACGGACACGGAAACCCCTACTCGGGGTATGGACACGGGGGACTGTACAGTATCCCGCCGACGGGATCCCGGTAAGACGTCAAGGCAGGCCCCGTATCGCCCGATGCCATCCCGAGAAATACCGGAAAGCGGCTAAGCGTTCCCTAGCAAGAACCGGAGACCATGGTATAATGGGATCCTGGCAACCACGAGCGTGACCGGAGATCAGTATGCCTCCCCTGAAAATCGTTTTATACCCGGATGATCCGCTGACCCGCAGGGCGGATCCCGTTCCAGAAAACCGGTTCGGTGCCCGCCTGGAGGCTTTCGCCCGGCAGATGCTGGAGGCCATGGAACGATTCGATGGGGTGGGGCTGGCCGCGCCGCAGGTGGGTCGGGCCTGGCGGATGTTTGTCATGCGGGAACCCGAGGGGGAACCCCTGGTGTTCGTGAACCCCGAAATCCTGGCCATGGAAGGCGAACAGACCGGTGACGAGGGGTGCCTGAGCCTGCCGGGGCTGTTTGGCCCGGTATCCAGGGCAATGCGGGTCCGGGTCCGGGCGCGGAATCCCCAGGGACAGGCCTTTGAACTCGAGGCCGAAGGGTTCGCGGCCCGGATCATTCAGCACGAATACGATCACCTGGACGGCGTGGTGTTCATCGACCGCATGGACGTTTTCAGCCGGGAAGCGGCCTTGCAGGAATGGGAACAGCAACGGGCCGCCCTGGAAGCGGAGCGGCACACGCCGGCGCGCGCGACCCGTCCATGATCCTGGGATCCCCATACCTGCAACGCCTGGTGGATGCGTTTCGCCGCCTGCCGGGCGTGGGCGGTAAAACGGCGGAACGCTACGCCCTGCACCTGCTGGCGGCCCCGCCAGGCGCGGCGGAAGAACTGGCCTCCGCGCTGGTCGAAGCGCGACGCGCGGTGTGCCATTGCGGCATCTGCCGGAACCTCAGCGACAGCGACCCGTGCCGGGTATGCGCCGACCCCCGCCGGGATCACGGCGTCATATGCGTGGTGGAGCGTCCCGCGGGCGCGATGGCCATTGAACGGGGTGGCGTGTACCGCGGGGTGTACCACGTGCTGCACGGGGCGATCAATCCGCTGGAACACGTGGGCCCGGAAGAGTTGCGGGTCGACCTGCTGCTGCAGCGCCTGCGCCCCGGGGAGACCCGCGAGGTGATCCTGGCCACCAACGCCACCACGGAAGGAGAAACCACGGCCCATTACCTGTCCCGGTTAATCTCCCCGCTGGGTATCCGGGTCACCCGCATTGCCCATGGCGTGCCCATCGGCGGCGGGCTGGAATACGCGGACGAGGCCACCCTCATGCGGGCCCTGGAAGGTCGGGGCGCGATCTGAGGTCCCACGCCGCGGCCGTTCCTCAGATGGCTCGTTCCACCTTGGAAATTTTCCCGTCTGGCTTAATGAAATACAGGTTACTGCCGCCGATCTTGAGGGACAGGTCGTACTGGTTACCGCCCAGCACGAACGAAACATATACCCGGTCCCCCTGGACACGCCAGGACCCCTGGATCACGTCCATACCGATAAGCGTTTTGAGCATGGGATTGGTGACCAGCACGACGCCGGCAGGGGCCAGCGTGATCTTGAGCACATAGTTATCCACCTTGGCCTGCCAAGAAGAATTGGTCAGGTTGGCCTCGTTCAGCAGGGGTGGATCGAGCACGCCGGGAGGCGCCCCCGGGGGAAGGCTGGGCCCACCCGTAGCGGACGGTTGCCCCGCCTGGCTGGAGACGTCTGGAGCGGCGGTCCCTCCCTGTCGATCACGTACCTGTTTCACCACGATCGGCGCGGCCAGTAAGACCACGACCCCCACGAAGAACCCGATCAGTATCTTGTTGCTGTCCATCCGTTCCACTCCGTCACTGCGGCATCCTCCTCCCGATCCCCTTCGAGCGCGTGCGTGCTTTTCCCCCGAAAGTGATTATAGCCGAACTTCCTGTCACCCGCGCGCGAAAAGAAATGAGATTATTGAAAAACACGCGCACTGGAGGTCGCTTCTTTATTTTGGGTACAGGATAAAACGGCGCAGGGATGACGCCGAAAAAGCGACTACGACCCCTTACCCTGTCATTTCGACGAACGCAGTGAGGAGAAATCTTGCTGGGGTTTACAGAAAGGACCAAAGATTTCTCGCTTCGCTCGAAATGACATAGGGGTGAGGTGTAGGTTGGGGGAAAGATTTCTCGCTGCGCTCGAAATGACAGAGGGGGGCGAAATGACAGTGGACTGTTCGAAATGACAGGGGGAACGAAATGACAGGGGGCTGTTCGAAATGATAGGGGGGACAAAATGACAGTGGACTGTTCGAAATGACATGGGGGCGAAATGACAGGGGGCTGTTCGAAAGGATAGGGGGGACGAAATGACAGGGGGTGTTCCAAATGAGCGCGTGGGATTGAAATGACAGTTCTTTGCGTTCCTCCAGTCTTTTCCTTTTTCCAGGAAATGGATATTCCGGACCGGGATCCGGGTTGCATCCGGGAAAGCGCGGCGGGTACCATATGAGCGTGTTCACGCGGCGCGCGTGACGAACTGGGGTAACGCGGAGCCTGATACCATGCGCGATAGCGATGGCAGTCACAGTCCAACGACCGTGACCTGCAAGGAAGAACCAGAGGAACCGGGCCCGCGACGGTCAACGCGCGCGACAAGCATGACGAGCATCACGGTTAATCCGTTCGAGGCACGCCGCTGAGCGTGCCGGCTCGCCACGGGGTCGCGCGCGTCCATCGCGAGGCCCCAGGAGGTGAGCCATGTATTGTACCCTGCCATGGGCGCGCGTGGCATCGCGCGCGGGTGGATTCCCGTTGGCCGGCGACGTCCCTCCGTTTTCCGGAAGGGTGAGGGGTGGGTTTGCTCTCTTTCCACTGGTTCTCGCGCGTTCCGTAAGGCGGTTTTCCGCGAACCGGCAGGGAGCAACGCCATGAATGAGGTCAACCGGCAGGTTCGAGGCGTGGCCGGGACGGCGGACGAGGGGCGCGTTCTGGAATACGCGCGCGTGACCGCCGAACAGGCCCTGGCCACCCTGGGAACCACCCCGAACGGGCTGTCCAGCGAGGAGGCCGAAGCGCGCCTCGAGCAGTATGGTCCGAACGAACTGAGTCACCTGCAACAGCGGGGCCTGCTGGCGGACCTGCTGCACCGATTCCGAAATCCCCTGATCGTCCAGTTGCTCGCCATTGCCCTCGTTTCCGTTTTTATCGGCGAATACGAAGCAGCCGTGATCGTGTGCGCGATGATCACCCTGAGCGTTGGGCTGTCCTTCACGCTCGACCGCCGTTCGAGCCGGGCCATCGAAAGTCTCGGCAAACGGATCCAGCCCCGGGCCTACGTGCTGCGGGACGGCAAGGAAACCGAGGTTCGCATCTCGCAGATCGTTCCCGGGGATATTGTGCTCCTGCAGACCGGCTCGGTCATTCCGGCGGACCTGCGGATCATTTCGGCCAAGGACTTTTTCGTTTCCGAATCCGCCCTGACGGGTGAATCCCTGCCGGTGGAAAAGCATCCGGCCCCGGTGATCAACGTTACCGCGCCGCTGGAACTGTCCAATACCTGTTTCCTGGGGTCATCGGTGATCAGCGGTATCGCGCGGGGGGTGGTGGTCAACACAGGTAGCCGCACGCTGTACGGGGCGATTGCCGAGAAACTGGCTGCCCAGCGTGACGAGACCGACTTCGACCGCGGGGTGCGTTCGTTCACGTGGCTGATGCTGCGTTTCATGATGGTCCTGGTGGCCGTGGTGTTCCTGATCGTCGGCCTGACCAAGGGTAACTGGATCGAGGCCCTGCTGTTCGGGCTTTCCGTATCGGTGGGCCTGACGCCCGAGATGCTGCCCATGATCCTCACGGTCAACCTGGCCAAGGGCGCGCTGGCCATGGCGAAGAAAAAGGTCATCGTCAAGCAGTTGCCCGCCATCCAGAACTTCGGGGCCATCGATATCCTGTGCACCGACAAAACCGGCACCCTGACCCAGGACCGGGTGGTCCTCGAGCGGCACGTGGACATCCTCGGACACGAAAGCGAGGACGTGCTCAATTACGCGTACCTGAACAGTTATTTCCAGACCGGCCTGCGCAGCCTGATCGACCGGGCAATTCTCGACGCGGCGGAACTGGACCCCAGTGGATGCCGGCTGGTGGACGAACTGCCCTTCGATTTCCAGCGCCGGCGGATGTCGGTGGTGGTGGAATACGAGGGGGACCACGTGCTCATCTGCAAGGGAGCCGTGGAAGAAATCTACAGTTGCTGCAAGTATTACCAGATCGACGAGGAAATCTACCCGCTGATGGATATCATCCGGGTAGACCTGTTCGAGGAAGTGGAGAAATTGAATCGACAGGGATTCCGGGTGCTGGGCATCGCCTACCGGGAGTTCGACCGGGGACGGACCACCTTCTCCGTGGAAGACGAAAGTGACCTGGTGCTGCTGGGATATATCGCCTTTTACGATCCCCCGAAGGAAACGACCCGGGAAGCCCTGGAACTGCTCCGGAACGCAGGGGTCCAGGTCAAGATCCTCACGGGAGACAATGGCTTCGTCACCGAAAAAGTCTGTGAGGACGTGGGCATGGACATCTCCGGGATGGTCCGGGGCGCGGACCTTGCGGGCATGTCTCCCGACGCGTTTGCCCGGACCGTGGAAACGGCGAACGTGTTCGTGAAACTCACGCCGGCGCAGAAGGAAGAGATTATCCGGCAGTTGCGCTCGGCAGGCCACGTGGTGGGGTACATGGGGGACGGCATCAACGACGCGCCGGCCCTCAAGGCGGCCGACGTGGGGATTGCCGTGGATTCAGGGGTTGACGTGGCGAAAGAATCCGCCGACATTGTGCTGCTCGAGAAAAGCCTGCTCGTGCTCGAGGAAGGAATCATGGAGGGGCGGCGGGTATTCGCCAACATCATCAAGTACATCCGCATGGGTGCCAGTTCCAACTTCGGCAACATGTTCAGCGTGGTGGGAGCCAGTTACCTGCTGCCCTTCCTGCCCATGCAGCCCGTGCAGATCCTGACGAACAACATGCTGTATGACTTTTCCCAGACGGGTATCCCCACGGATTCGGTGGATCCTGAACTGGTGGCCAAGCCGTTGCGATGGAACATCGGCAACATCAAGTGGTTCATGGTATTCATTGGTCCCATCAGTTCCCTGTTCGACTATGCCACCTTCGCGCTGATGTGGTTCGCCTTCAACTGCCGGGCTTACCTGGACGCCACGACAACGCCTGAAACCCAGGAAAACCTGGTAAAACTGTTCCATACCGGCTGGTTCGTGGAATCCCTGCTGACCCAGACGCTGATCGTGCACGTGATCCGCACCCGCCGGTTTCCCTTCATTGGCAGCCGGGCCTCGGCTTACATGATTACCGCCACCTTCGGGGTCATGGCCGTCGGGGCGTGGCTGCCTTATTCGCCCCTGGGTCCCGCCCTTGGCATGGTGCCCCTGCCGGCGGTCTACTGGTTATGGATCCTGGGGTTCCTGTTTACCTACGTGGTGCTGACCCATGGCGTGAAAACGTGGTTCTTCAACCGGTTCGGAGATAACTGATCATGGACACGCTCCTGGATGCCCTGCAGGAAGGACGGCTGTTCGAACTGCCCGAAAACGACAAGAACCATGCCCTGCAGTTCCTGGCGCACATCATCGAGGCGTTTCCGGAGGTCCCCGCCGGCACCGACGTGGTGGGCCACGTCATGAAACGGGAAGAGGCCTACAATACCGCGCTGGGCAAGGGCTGGGCCTGTCCCCACGCGCGGGTTCCCTTCGACGAGGACCTGATGTGCGTGATCGGTTGGAGTCCCACGGGTATCAACTACAACGCCCCGGATGGTCAGCCGGTATCCGTGGTGGTCATGTACCTGGTTCCGGATAACCAGCGAAACCACTACCTGCGGGAAATTTCGTCCCTGGCGCGGGCCCTGGAATCCTTTCCCTCCCTGGAAAAACTGCGCGAGGTGCGCGACCTGGATGACGTGCGGAACTTCCTGCTTGACCTGATCACCCAGAGCAAGGACGCGGGCACGTCGGAAACCCGTGCCCGAATGATTCGCCTGCAGACCAAGGCCGTGCCGGAACCGGTGGTCTTTCACGACCTGTCCAACCTGATCATCGAGCCCGTCACGATCATCACTGCCCCGGATATCCGGCCCATCGCGCTGACCCAGAATGCCGACCTGATGCGCTGGCTGGACGGGGTATCGGACCTGGCCTCCAGGCTGGCTGGAGAGGGCGGCTACCGCAACGGCGGCTGGCAACTGCTGCGACGCAGCGCGGCCTCCTACCAGGGTGGACGCGTCCTGTATGAGTGCGTCGCCGTCAAGTTGCTGCCGGCGCGTCCGGCCGGGCAACCTTCCACCTCGTAACCGGCGGCCCTGCCTTCTCTCCTGGTCCGGCAGGACTCTTCCGCCCCGGTTCGGCGCCACCGCCCGCCTCCGGATTATGAAAAAACGTCTCCCGGGGGATACAATCTGCCCCCGGGCTGACCAGCAGGGTGTAACAAACACGCGCCGCGGCAGTACTTACGTAAGCGGTTGGAGGCGTCCCTCCAGGCGCGGGCAATGCCGCGGTCGGAACACAGCATGACGGAACTGACCGGGCAAAGCGATGAACAATTGATGGCGCTCCTGCGCGCGGGTCGCGAAGAAGCACTGGCGGAACTGGTTCGCCGGTACCAGCACGAGGTGTTCCGGTTCTGCCTGCACTACCTTCGTGACCCGGAACAGGCCCGGGACCAGGCCCAGGAAACCTTTCTGCGGGTTTTCCGGGCCCGGGAAAGTTTTGACACGACACGGCAGTTCAAGCCCTGGCTGCTGTGCATCGCGCGAAACCTGTGCCTGACGGAGTTGAAAAAGCCCCGGACGCTTTCGCTGGAAGCGCTGGGTGACACCCAGGAAACCGCCTGGGAGGAACGGTGGCGGCCAGCCGAGGGACCGGCGGGCGCGAAATCCCCCTACGAGCGACTGGAAACGGATGAACAGCAGAAGGCCCTGATCCGGGCCCTGGAAGCCCTGGAACCGGATGATCGGGAACTGATCGTGATGCGGTATTTTGAACAGATGAGCCCCCAGGAAATGGCGGAGGTGCTTGAAATCCGGGAAGGCGCCCTGCGCACCCGGCTCCATCGGGCGCTGTGCCGGCTGCGGGCCATATGTGAAAACAGGCGGGAAGACCTTGAAGGACTTTGAATCACGTAACATACCGTCCGCGGACGCGCAGGACTGGATCGACGGGGCGGACACGCCCGAAGCGACAGCCGCCGCGCGACGGTTCAGGGAAGCCAGTCCCGACCAGGCGGCCGAGATTGACGCGTTGCGGGCCCTTGCCGCCCGGTTGCGGCAGGCAGGCAGCGCGTGGCGGGAACAGGTCCGCGTGGAGCACCCGGATCCGGCCGGCATGGTTGACGACGTGCTGCTGGCCGCGCGACTGGATTCGCTGGGCGAAACCTGGCGGGCCGCGACGCCCGATCTTCATCTTGAACGCGACGTCATGGCCCTCCTGGACCAGGAGCACCGGCGCGCGGGCACGCCCGGCAGGACAAACCAGGCCCTGCCCTCTGCCAGGCCCGGCGCGTCGGGACCCGATCGGCGCGCGGCAACCGGCAAAACCCGGTACCCCTGGCAGGATCGTTCCCGCTGGATGTTCCGGGCCGCGGCGGTCGTGGCGGTATGCGGCCTCGTCGGCGCGGGGTGGGTGCTGATGCCCGGACCACGGCGGGAAGTGGCCTCCCTGGATTCCGGACCGTCCCAGGCCACTCCCGGAGCGCGAAGCGCGCGGGAACCGATGCCCGAACCCATGTCCCCTTCGCGGCAGGAACGAACGCGACTGGGTGATCCTTCCCGCTCGGGCCTGGAACAACAGTATGACGCGCTGCTTCGACCCGTAGCCCCGCCGGTACCGGTGCGGGTCGAGGCCGCCGAGCCGGATACGCGGTCCGCCAGGGCTACCCTGACCCTGCCCGAGTTGCTGGATCTCAAAAAACGCGCCCTGGCCCGGGATGCCGCCGCGGCCGCTCGACTGGAAGCGGAAGGCTCGCTATCCGCGGATGAGGCGCGCCAGTTGCTCAAACGGTCCGACCTGTCGCTGGACGCCTTCCTGGGCGCGGTGCAGTTCCTGCCGCCGGACGAAGCAGCGGGGTACCTGCGCCAGGCGGTGGAGCAATATCCCGATTCCCCTTACCTGCGGTATCTCCTGGCCAGGAACCTTGCCATGAACGAGGCGACCCGCGGCGAGGCCCTCGTTCACCTGGCGGCGTTGCGGGAACTGGACCCCGGAAACGGGTTGCCGAATTATCTTGAAGCCCGGGAACGCCTGCGGGACGGGGACCTCGTGGGTGCCCTGACGGCACTGGACGTGGGCAGAGATTTTCCCCAGGCATCCGCGTTCAGCGTGGAGGCTGCCCGAACCCGCGCCGCGGCCCTGGAGGCCGCCGGACGCCCCGAGGATGAAGCGACCTTTCTGGCCGCCGCGACCATGGGGGAAGCGGCTTACGCGGAGTTGATGGCCCTGAGCCAGGAACTGCTGGCCCAGGCGCGGGACCTCGAGTCGATGCGGGAATACCAGACCGCCCAGGCCGTTACGGAATCCGTCATGTCGCTCGGCAAGGTCCTGGCGGATACTTCCCCATCCGCCAACGAGCAACTGGCCGGCGCCGATATCCAGATGAACGCCCTGGATTTCTGGGTACGCCTGGCGGAACTGATCGCCTCACCCGAGGGAATCCGCTCGCTGACCAGCACGTACCAGCGGGTGGCCGGTTCGGTTGAATCCGTGGTCACGTCCCTGGGGCTGGTGTCTTCCGCGTACGAGACGGCCGATCCGAACACGGCGGCCGCCATGGCCCAACAGGCTATCCGGGACGGCGACCTGGCCGCCGTGTCCGCAATCACCCAGGCCAATACGGCAACCGTCCAGGCCACGGAGTAGCCAGTCCGTCCCCGGCGCCTGGCTGTTTCCGCGTAACCCCTGCTTTTCCTCCCGTCGCGCGCGGCCTAGTGGTACCCGCTGGCCATCAATATCCGGCTATCAGCGCGAGCACCACCGCCAGAATTCCCAGGGCAAAGGCAACTACCTGCCGCGCGATGGCCAGTATGTAAACCAGCGTTACCAAGCGCGCCTCCCGGATTCCCGTTGCCCCGGGCGATTCATGGTCCTTCGCCCGGCAAGCAGCACGCCCAGGGCCAGGATCACCGCCGCCGCGTCTCCTCCCGAAGACGGCGCGCCTGAATCGCCCGCGCCGGGGTTCCCGCACGCGAACAACTGGCGGGCCTTTACCGGCACGCCCGTCGCGCGGGCTTCCACCCTTAAGGCCAGGAGTCCCTTCTCGCCACCAGAAAACACGAGGTCCGCCCCGTAGTCTCCCGCGTCGGCCGGCAGAAACACGAGAGTTATCGTGGCCGCCTGGCCAGGCAACACGGTGTAAGTCGCCGGTTCGATCAGCCGGAACGCGTTGTCTCCCGTGAGCAGGCATTGTCCCACGATCGGGGTCGATCCCGTGTTGGTTAGGGTAAACACCTGGGTCCATGTTTCCCCGGTGGGCAGGATTCCCAGGTGGAGGTAACCGCTCTCGCCACCAGGCTCAACGCGCAGGTTGGCCGGTAATCCGCGCTGAAATACCCCCGCCAGCCCCGTTCGCGTCAGCCGCAGGGTAACGGGAGACGTGCCATCCATGGGGGTATCGGCCAGGATGGCTGGCTCCCGTTGCCATCCGATGTCGGTCAGGGCGGGGTTCAACTGTCCATAGGGGGATTCCCGGTAATACCCCACGGGACGGATAGCCGGGTAAGCCAGATGTCCCGCGGCAGGCCGCAACCCCGCCAGGAACAACTTCGGGGGCGCGCCCCCGGGGATGGTGTCCCCGATCTCCCGCCACCCGCCGGCATCCGCTTCAAACAGGGATACCCGGGCGAAAACCCCGGGAGGTACCGGATCCCCGGGACGTTCGGACTCAACGCCCTCGTAAGCCACGGCCAGGGCCGCCTCGTTACGCCCGAGGGCCAGGCCAGCCACCCGCGCCACGCCATCCACGGCCAGGATCTCCGGCAGGTTCAACCGGGCCAGCCCGCCCGCGGCTCCCGGCAAGGGCAGCAGGATATCGGTATCGGAGGCATCCGCGCGCAACGCGACCAGGGCCGTCCACCGGGGCTGGCCGTCGGGAACATCAGCCGCCAGCCATAGATCGCCGGGATCGGTCAACAGGCCTGGTCCCTCGTCCGGCAGGCCGTTCTGATCGGCATCCGCCGCCGACAGGACCACAAACCGCGCGGGATCGGAGGTCCAGGTCCAGGGGACGTCCCCTCCGGCATCCTCTTCGGCCTGGGGCAGAGATATCTCCACGGTCACCTGGATTTCATGGTCACCCGGCGCGAACCAGGCGGCAGTGGTATACAGGTCAAACTGTTCCACCGCGGCGCACAGCGCGCCATCCAGCACAAAACGCACGGTGGGCGGAGCGGGCAGGTCGGCAGGAAATACGATTTCCGCCGCCACCGGCAACCACGCGGCAGGGGCGTCTGCGGGGATGATAACCCGGCCCGCGGGCTGAACGATCCGGAGCGCGTCGGCAGGGATTGTCACGGTATCGTCGGAAACCGCCAGAACCGGGTTAACCCAGGCCATGGCGCAACACAGCAACGCCCCCGCGGTGAGCCGTCGGAACGTCCTGGTACTCCTCCTGTTCTCTCGGGTAACAGACACGGGATACTTCCGGTTCATCCTTTTTTCACCGATCAAGCCCGGTCCTTTCGACAATAGTATAAATGAAAAGGGCGCGCAGAAAGTTTCCGGTGCCACCAATTTCTGGATGTGGTACAATGCGTGCCTGCCATGGCCCGGGGAAATCATCCGACACATGACCGAAAAAGTAATCGCGACCAACCGTAAAGCCTTCCACGAGTACCACGTGCTGGACACGCTGGAAGCGGGGATCGTGTTGCAGGGGTCGGAAATCAAGTCGCTCCGGGTCCGGGGTGGACTCAGTTTCAAGGACGCGTACGTGGAGTTCCGCAAGGGGGAGGCCTGGCTGGTAGGGGCTCACATTCCACCCTACGAAATGGCCAACCGGTTCAACCACGATCCCGAACGGGACCGGAAACTGCTGTTGCACCGGCAGGAGATCCATCGCTGGGCCGGAAAAAGCCAGGAGCGGGGTCTCACGGTGATTCCCCTGCGATTTTACTTTAAGCGGGGCAGGGTGAAGGTGGAAATCGGCCTGTGCCAGGGGAAGAAACTGTACGACAAGCGGGAATCGATCCGCCGCCGGGAGGATGAACGGGACGCCCAACGGGCCATGAAAGACTGGAAAGCATGAGCCACGCGATGGGAACAACGGATTTTCCGAAAAACCGCGCGTTGCCGGCAGAACGGCCCCTGGAACTGGTGGTTCCGCTCACCGTGGAGACCACCGACCTGGATTACGCGGGTATCGTGAGTAATATCACCTACATCCGGTGGCTGGAATACCTTCGGAACCGGTTTTTCGCGCGGTACGCCGATCCGCTGGCATGGTTTCGGGATCACATCGCGGCGGCCGTGGCGGAAACCCACATCCTGTACCTGCGTCCCGTGGGACCCAGCACCGCGCTAACCGGGCGGATATGGCTCATGGAAGCCCGCCACGTGGACGCCCGGCTGGGCGTGGCCATTACGGACAGCGACCTGACCCCCCACGCCCTTGCCACGCAACGGGTGGTCACCGCGGACTGGCAGGCCATGCGACCCGTCCGGCTACCGGAAGCCCTGGTCCAGGCGTGGGAAACACACCGGCGAATCGCCGTGGAGGGCTGAGCCATGATCATTTTTGAAGGGTTGTTCCGGTTCGTGGCGCTGATGCTGCGTTACGTGGGGCACGCTTTCGAGGTATTTTTCGGCTGGCTTTTCTGATCGTCGGGACCCCGGCGGGAATGAATCGGCCTTCCGGCCGGTTTCATGACCTGATAAAAGTGGGAAAGTGTGGTGGCTTTTTTTGTGCCACCGATGTTTACGGAATACGCCGTACCGGCGCGCGAGAAGGGAACAGGCCATGGCATTCGATGTAGACATGATTCAACGGGTTTACGCTTCCCTGCCGGAAAAAGTTAAACGGGCCCGGGAAGCGGTGGGACGTCCGCTGACCCTCGCGGAAAAAATCCTGCTGAGCCACCTCTGGCCAGGGGTGGAGCCGAAGGCTTTCACGCGGGGAGGAGACTACGTGGAGTTTGCCCCGGACCGGGTGGCCATGCAGGACGCGACGGCACAGATGGCCCTGCTGCAGTTCATGTGCGCCGGTCGGCCAAAGACGGCGGTGCCTACCACCGTACACTGCGACCACCTGATTCAGGCGAAGACCGGCGCGAAGGAAGACCTCGCCGTCGCCCTGTCCGCCAATGATGAGGTATACGCGTTTCTGGCGTCGGTGTCGAACAAGTATGGCATCGGCTTCTGGAAACCGGGCGCGGGCATCATCCACCAGGTGGTGCTGGAGAACTACGCCTTTCCCGGCGGGATGATGATCGGCACCGACTCGCACACGCCCAACGCGGGCGGCCTTGGCATGGTGGCCATCGGCGTGGGGGGCGCGGACGCGGTGGACGTGATGGCGGGCATGCCGTGGGAACTGAAATATCCAAAAATTCTTGGCGTGCGGCTCACCGGAAAATTGTCTGGGTGGACCGCCCCGAAGGACATCATCCTGAAACTGGCCGGTATCCTGACGGTGAAAGGCGGAACGGGGTACATCATTGAATATTTCGGCGAGGGCGCCGAGTCCCTCTCCTGCACGGGCAAGGGCACCGTGTGCAACATGGGCGCGGAAGTGGGCGCGACCACGTCGCTGTTCCCCTTTGACGCGTCCATGGAGCGCTACCTGAAGGCGACAAACCGCGCGGAGGTGGCCGAAGCGGCCGCGCGGGTGGCCGACTGCCTGCGTCCGGACCCCGAAGTGATCGCCAGTCCCGAAAAGTATTACGACCGGGTGATCGAGATCGACCTGTCTACCCTGGAGCCCCACCTGAATGGGCCCTTCACGCCCGACCTGGCCACGCCGGTGTCGAAGATGAAAGATCTTGCCCGGGGAAAAGGCTGGCCGCTCAAGGTCGAAGTGGCGCTGATCGGGTCCTGCACCAACTCCTCCTACGAGGACATGACCCGCGCGGCGTCTGTAGCCCGGCAGGCCCGGGAAAAGCACATCAAGGTAGCCACGGAATTCATGGTAACCCCGGGATCGGAAATGGTCCGGGAAACCGTGGAACGGAACGGCCTGCTCAAGAATTTCGCGGAGATCGGGGCGGTGGTGCTGGCCAACGCCTGCGGCCCGTGCATCGGCCAGTGGGCACGGCACCGGTTCGGCCCGGAAGACGAACCCAACACGATCGTCACCTCTTTCAACCGCAACTTCGCGAAACGCAACGATGGTAATCCCAAGACCCATGCCTTCGTGGCATCCCCGGAACTGGTAACCGCCCTGGCCTTGGCCGGCAGGCTGGATTTCAATCCGCTTACCGATACCCTGGCCACGGCGGATGGCGGAACCGTGAAACTGGATCCGCCCGCGGGTGAAGAGTTGCCCCCGGACGGATTTCATTGCCAGGACCCGGGCTACGTGGCCCCGGTGGAAGACGGGTCGACCGTGGAAGTCGTGGTGCGACCGAATTCCGAACGACTGCAACTGCTTCAACCGTTCCCGCCGAACCCTGAGCCGGCCCTGACCGGCCTGCGGCTGCTGCTCAAGGCCAAGGGCAAATGCACCACGGACCACATTTCAATGGCGGGCCCCTGGCTGAAGTATCGCGGCCACCTGGACAACATCTCCAATAACTGCTTTATCGGCGCGATCAACGCGTTCAACGACACGGCCAACAAGGTCAAGAATCCGCTGACCGGGGCATACGGGGAAGTGCCCGCCGTGGCCCGGGCCCTCAAGGCGGCGGGCATCGGCACCGTGGTGGTGGGCGACGAAAACTACGGTGAAGGTTCTTCCCGCGAGCACGCGGCCATGGAACCGAGACACCTCGGCGTGCGGGTCATCCTGGTGCGAAGTTTTGCCCGGATCCACGAAACCAACCTGAAAAAACAGGGCATGCTGGCCCTGACCTTCGCCGATCCGGCGGATTACGACAAGATCCGAGAAGATGACGTGATCGAAGTACTGGGACTGGAGACCTTCGCGCCGGGCAAGCCGCTGACGGTGGTGCTTCACCACGCTGACGGTACCCGAGACGAGTTTCCGGTGAATCACAGTTATAACGAGGCCCAGATCGCCTGGTACCGGGCGGGTAGCGCCCTGAACCTGATTCGCCAGTCTCTGGCTTCCGCCTGATCCCATCTCCGGGCGGGTATTTCCGGCGTTCCGACCCACGGGACGCCGGTTTTTATGCGCGGTGCTATCCGGGACCCTTCCGGTTTCTGCTATGATGTCCCAGTGAAGTTGGCGCTTGTGTTGTCAACTTTATTATTACGCGATTTCGTTACCAAACGGCGGGCCAGGGGCCGTCACGACGGGACAGGTGCCGGCGCGTCACGGGTTGCTTGTTTTTTCGTCGGGGAAAACACGGCATGTTGTTCGAATCGTGTATAACGGCACAACATACGGAATAACATGATCCCGTCGTTGCTCATACGCCGACTGTTTCTCGTGCTGGACGCGCTGCTGCTGGTGGCGGCGTGCGCGGCGGGAGCCATGCTGGCCGTAACGTGGACGCAGTCCCGCCGCCCCCTCCCCGACGAGGTGGACCTGGCCAGCCTGGCGGGACAGGCGTCGGCAGTTCCCCTGCCTGCCGTGGGCGGTCGGGAAGCCTATGACCCGCTGGCCAAGAGCGCGATGTTCGGGGACGCCGGGGTATGGGATCCCAAGGCTACTCCACCCCCACCTCCCCAGGAAGTCAAGCCCCCTGAGCCCGTGGTGGAAGTGACCGAAGAGACGTCGCTGGGCCTCAAGTTGCTGGGCACGGTGGCCCTGACTCCGAAAAGTCCTTTTTCTTCGGCGTTTATTCAGAACACGGAAAAAAATGACAAGGGGCAGACGTACTTCGTGGGGGAAAGCGTCATGGACAACGTGACGCTGGCGGAAATCTATCCGAGGCAGGTCAAGTTGTTGAACAAGCGGGTTAATCCCCCGCGACTGGAAACACTGAGCATGGAGGAACCGTCGGTTTCGCTGCTGGCCGACCAGTCGGGCAAGGGAGCCGTGGTACCGGGACAGCAACCGACCGGACCGGTGCCATCCACCCCCCCTGCCACGCCGGTTCCGGAAGCCTCGGCGGCGGAAACCCGCACGGTAAAGCGGGATGAACTGATCGCGGACATCGCGGCGAACTACTCGGAATTGATCAAAATCCAGCCGGAAATGGCCTACGACGACCAGGGCAACGTGATCGGCGTGACGGCGAAAAACGTGGGATCCCTACCCCTGGCGAAGAAACTGGGCTTCCAGGAAAACGACGTGGTGCAGACCATCAACGGTGAGCGGGTGGACAGCCAGGAAAAACTGATGGAAATATTCGAGCGGTACCAGGACGCCACGGCCTTCCGCATTGGCATCCTGCGGAACGGCGCGACACGGGTCATCACCTACCGGGTGGAGTAAACAACGGGGACGGCGGACAACACGCAACAGGGTAGCAGGAAAGCGATCATACCATGACGAGAACAGGGAAAGTCAGGCGATGGAACCCGCGGGCGGGGATGTGGTGGCTGGGCGTGGCAATCCTGCTGACCGGCCTCGCCGCGATGGCCCAGGAGGAGAACATGCCGCCGTCCGCGGACGTGGTACCCCCCGTTGAAGAAGCGGCGCCGGCGGATAACGGCGCCATCCAGCCGGACACGCCCGTGCCGGCACCCCTGGAGCCCGCCCCCCAGGAATCCCAGGAAGTGGAAGCGGATACGCCTCCTCCCCCTCCCCCCCCTCCGCCGGCTCCTCCCAAAGGCGGCTCCTTTTCAGCGCCATCCAGTCGGCCGGTAGTAGCGCCACCAGCGCGGGGCAGAACGTTTCCCCGGGGAGCGTCCATGCCGGCCCCTTCCAGCCCATCCGTTCCCCCGCCCCCGGAACGCAAGGAAGTGCCCAACGACGAGAAAAAAGGGGAAAAGCCTCCTGAAGGCGAAATGGTCAATTTCGATTTCCGGGACGCGCCGCTGACGGATGTGATCCAGGCTATTTCCAAGCTCACGGGACGTAACTTCGACGTGGACCCGAACATTGGGGCCACCACCGTTACCCTGATCACCCATGACCGGATTCCGCCGGAAATGGCCTACGAGGTGCTGGAATCGGTGCTCAGTTCCCGGGGATTCGCCATGGTGGAAAGCCTTGGAGGTCACCTGATCAAGATCGTGCCCATCCAGGACGCGCCCGGTTCAGCCAAGCCGCCCCTCTACATCGGGGACAAGCAGCCGCCGGCCAGTTACGACAAGTTTTCCACGCATATCATCACGCTGGAACACGCCGACGCGACGGAAATACAGAAGGTCCTCCAGATCCTGGGTTCCCGGAACGCGCAGATCGACGTGTACGCGCCAACCAACACGCTGATTATCACGGATATCGCCGACGGTATCCGCCGGATGTTCGCCTTCCTGGAGCAGGCGGACGTGCCAGGCTTTGACACGTCCATGGAAATTTTCACCCTGGAATACACCCGGGCCGAAGTGCTGATGAACCAGATCAACCAGGTACTGCTGGGAGAGGGCGCGCAGGGCCAGGGCGCGGCGGGACGTGGGGCTGCCCCGTCCCCCACGCCGGTTCGTCCGCCCATCCGCCCGACGATCAGCGGCCGACCCACCCCGGGTGGTCCCTCCTCGCAGGTCATCGGCAGCCGGGAAGAGGTCCTGCGGATGGTTCCCGACGAGCGGTTGAACGCCCTGATCGTGGTGGCCACCGACGGGATGATGGAAAAGGTGCGCGACCTGGTCCGCCGACTCGATTCGCCCACCCCGTATGAGGCCAACAACCTGCACATTTACCAGTTACTAAACGCGGACGCCGAATCGGTGGAACAGGCCCTGCAGCCCCTCATCAGCGGGTCGGCCCCGCGGCGCCAGTCCACGGGCGGCACCAGTGGCGCGGCCGGAGCCACGCAGGCGGCGCGACCGACGGCGACCGCCACGTCGGCAAGCGGCGCCATATCCGACGTGCAGCCCTTTGAACAGAAGGTGCAGATTACCCGTTACGACCGCACGAATTCCCTTCTGATCGTGGCGTCTCCCCAGGATTACAAGTTGCTGGAATCCTTCATCGCCCGGCTGGACGTGCCCCAGCGGCAGGTGGGGGTGGACGCGGTGGTAATGGACGTTACCATCAGCAATGATTTCGGCCTGGAGGTTAACACTTCCGCCATCAAGGGCCGGGATGGCGACCTGTTCGGCGTCACGGACACGTCGGCCATCGCCGAACTGAACAAGGCCATCGGCGCGGCCCAGGAGATTGTCGGCGGACGCCGGGCAGCCCTGACCTCGGCGGTGCTAGCCCAGGGGGTAAACGGCGGCCTCACGGCGGGCGTATACGACGACCTCACCCTGACCATAGACGGACAGCGCGTGAAGGTCCCCTTCGTGCCCGTGCTCATGCAGGCGGTGGAGAAACTCACGGATGTCGAGGTGCTTTCGCAGCCCAGCCTGGTTACCCTCGACAACGAGGAAGCCTCGATCGTGGTGGGCCAGGAAGTGCCCTTCATCACGGCCACCAGCAGTTCCCGCCGTAATGACGGCACGGTAGACGTGGGCGTTTACGGCGGGTACACCCGGGTCGAGCGACAGGAGGTAGGTATCAAGCTGAAAGTCACGCCGCAGATCTCCGAGGGAGATAACGTCCAGATCAAGACGGAAATCGAAATATCTGACACCGACGCCAAGCAGATCGGCACGGTGGATATCCTGGGGCCAACCACCAATAAATCGGTCGTGACCAACAAGTCGCTGGTAAAAGACGGCAGCACGGCGGTCATCGCGGGGCTGATCCGGGACAGCGCGAAACGGGAACGCACCCAGGCACCCGTCCTGGGAGACATCCCGGTGGTCGGGTGGCTCTTCGGCAGCAAGTCGAATCGCCGGGAAAAACGCAACATGGTCGTGCTGATCACGCCGCATATCGTCAAGGAAAGCGCGGACATGGAACGGTTGACCCAGGACAAGATGAACAAGTACTACGACGCCCACGTGGAAGAACTGTTCAAGGCGGGCTTCTTCGACAAGATCTTCCGCAAGTACACCAAGCGCGAAAACTATCGGCCTACGCTCGAGCGCGCGGAGTCCATGACCGGACGCCGCGAGACCCCCAGTTTCAACCGCGGCGACATGAAACGATAACAACCACCATGGATGCTGAGTTCCACAACGAAGGCATGGAGTCCCCGAACACGGGGGAACTGGACTTGTCGGCACTGGCGGGCCTACGCCTAGGCGAGATTCTCGTGCGCCTTGGCGCGATTCACCAGGAACAGGTCAACGAAGCCCTGGAACTCCAGAAACTGCGACCAAAACGGCTCGGGGAAATCCTGCTGGACCTGGGCTACGTGGAAGAGGACGCCCTGATGCGGGGGCTGGCAGCCCAGTTCGGACTGCGGTACGAGCCGGACCTCAAGGCACAGGTGGACCCATCGCTGACCACTCGCGTACCCATCAGTTTCATCCGAGAGTACCACATGGTGCCCTACCGGATGAACGGGACGTCGTGCCTGGTCGCGGTGAACGATCCCATGAACCTGCTGCCGCTGGACGACCTGCGCCAGGTGCTGGACGTTCCGGTAACCCCCGTCCTCTGCAAGCGGGATGACATCCAGTACATCATCGACCGGTATTTCGAACAGCAGTCGGCCAACGCTGACGAACTGCTGGACGCCATCGCCCTGGAGGACGGAGAAGAGGGCAAGGTCCATACCCTGGACTACGCGGAATCGGACCGCGATCTGCTCGACCTGGCCAATGAAGCCCCCATCATCAAGCTGATCAACCTGATCATCTCCGGGGCCGTGCGGGAACGAGCCTCGGATATTCACATGGAACCTTTTGAGCACCAGGTGCGGGTGCGGTACCGCATTGACGGCGTGCTATACGAGAAATTCACGATTCCCAAGTCCCAGCAGGCCGCCGTGGTTTCCCGCGTGAAGATCATGGCCAACCTCAACATCGCCGAACACCGCCTGCCCCAGGACGGCCGCATCAAGATCCGCCTGAGCGGTAAGGAGATCGACATCCGCGTGTCCATCATTCCCATCGCGCACGGGGAACGGGTGGTCATGCGTATTCTCGAGAAGGGCAACTTCCTGTTCAGCCTCGAACAGCTGGGCATGGATGACCGTGACCACAAGTTGATGGACAAACTGATCCAGAGTTCCCACGGGATCATCCTGGTTACCGGGCCGACGGGCTCCGGGAAATCCACCACCCTGTACGCGGCCCTGCAGAAGGTGAACTCGCCGGACAAGAACATCATCACCGTGGAAGACCCGATCGAATACCTGATTCCCGGCATCAGCCAGATCCAGGTACGCCCCAAGATCGGCCTGACCTTCGCGGCCGGCCTGCGCAGCATCCTGCGCCAGGACCCCGACGTCATCCTGGTGGGCGAAATCCGCGACCTGGAAACGGCAGACATGGCCGTCCAGGCGTCACTGACCGGCCACCTGGTGTTCGCCACCCTGCACACCAACGACAGCGCGGGTGCCATCACCCGCCTGATCAACATGGGCATCGAGCCGTTCCTGGTCACTTCGTCCACCATCGCCATCCAGGCGCAGCGTCTCGTGCGCAGGGTCTGTTCGAACTGCAAAGAACTGTACACGCCCAAACCCGAGACGCTGATGGAAATCGGCATCTCTCCCGATGATCCGCGGGCCCGGCAACTTTATTACGGCAAGGGATGCGACAAGTGCTCGGGCCGGGGTTATTACGGCCGGACGGGAATCTTCGAACTGCTGGTCATGTCGCCCAGAATCCAGGAGATGGTCCTGCGCGGCGCCGACTCCAACGAAGTCAAGCGCGAGGCCCGACGCGAAGGCATGCGTACCCTGCGCGAGGACGGGGTGGAAAAGGCCCTGCGCGGCATGACCACCGTCGAGGAAGTGCTCCGGGTCACCCGGGAGGACGTGGCCGAAGAGGCGCTCACGTAACATGGCCGTATACGCCTACAAGGCACTGGAGCGCAAATCGGGCAAGACCGTCCGGGGGATCGTGGACGCCGAATCGCCCGCCCTCGCCCGGCGCAAACTTCGCGAACAGAACCTGTATCCCACGTGGCTGGAAGAACAGACCGCCAGTGGGGGGGGCACGAACGCCGCGCGGGGGCCCCGTTCCGCGGGGTTTGGACGCATTTCCCAGCGGGATATCGCCCTGATGACCCGTCAACTGGCGGTCCTGCTCAAGGCGGGCATGCCGCTGGTGCAGGCCCTGGACGCCCTGATGGAGCAGACTTCCCGGGCGCGCCTGCGCGCGATCCTTTTCGACGTCCGGGACAAGGTCAACAGCGGCCGGGGGCTGGGAGACGCCCTGTCCGAGCACCCGAAGGTGTTCTCCGTGCTGTACACCAACATGGTTCGCGCGGGCGAAGCCAGCGGGGCCCTGGAGCAGGTGCTCGTGCGGCTGGCGGATATCATGGAGCGGCAGGCCCGCCTGCGCGCGCAGATCCTTTCGGCCCTCGCCTATCCCGCGTTCATGGCCCTGTTCGCCGTGGCCATCATCGTGTTCATGATGACGGTTATCATCCCGCGCATCACCCGGTTGTTCGAGCGCCAGGGACAGGACCTGCCCGCCATCACCAAGGCCGTCATCAACACCAGTTATGTCATCGGTCACTACTGGTTCGTGATCGTGGGCGTCGTGTTCGGCGTGTACCTGCTGTGGCGCGGGTGGACGCGAACCACGAAGGGACGGCGGCGGTGGGATACCCTCCGTCTCAAAATGCCCCTGTACGGAACGTTATACCTGAAGACGTTGTCGGCGCGGTTTGCCCGCACGCTGGGCACCATGCTCCAGAGTGGCCTGACCATGCTGCCCGCCCTGGAAGTGGTATTTACCGTGATCGACAACAAGATCATCCTTGAAAGCCTGGAAAAGTTGAAGACCGATGTCCGGCGGGGCCGGGACCTCGCCCATCCGCTCAAGGAATGCGGCCTGTTCCCGCCGATGATGATTCACATGATCGAGCTGGGGCAGCGCAGTGGCGAACTGGAGTCCATGCTGATCCAGGTAGCCGACACGATGGACGAGGACGTGCGCCTGACCATCGACGCCCTGGTGGCCCTGCTCGAGCCGGTGATCATCATCGTGATGGGGCTGTTCGTCGGCACCCTGGTGTTGTCCATCCTGTTGCCCATCTTCAAGATGAGCACGCAGATCGGTCACAAGTAGTCGCAACGGCGCGCGCGCGCCACGGAGGCTGATGCCATGCGCAAGGACCAAAAAACGGTTGACGCCCGGCGACGCGGAAGCCGGGCGGGCTTCTCCCTGATCGAACTGATGGTCGTGGTGGCCATCATGGCGACCCTGGCCACGGTGGCGTCCCTGTTTTTCCTGGGAGCCACCGACGATGCCGACATCGCCAAGGCCCGCACCGAAATCAAGGCCCTGAAGGGCGCCGTCACCCAGTACATGCTGAAAAACAACCGCCAACTGCCCAATTCCCTGGAAGAGGTGGCCCAGTACATGGACCCGCCGAAAATCCCCAAGGATCCCTGGGGAAATAATTACATCTACCAGAAGGAGGGCAGCCGTAAATTCGTCATCATGTCGTACGGCGCGGACGGCGCGCCCGGTGGCGAAGGCGTGGACGGCGACATCAGCAGCAACGACTGATCGGAAAGATCGTGTCCACCCCGAGCGCGGCGCACAGGCCGGGTATTTCCCGGCAGCGCGGGGGATTTACCCTGCTGGAACTGTCGGTGGTCATGCTGCTGCTGGCCATAGCCGCGGCGGTGGCCGCCCCGCAGTTTTTTCCCGCGTTACGTTACGCGTCGGTGGAATGGGAAGCCCGGCAACTGGCCGGGTTCGGCACGGAGGCCGCCGCGGAAGCCGCGCTTTTCAAGGATTCCGTGTTCGTCCGGATTGACCTTTCCAGCCAGGAATACCATGCCGTCAGGCTGGTTTATCCCGAACCTGACCTGGATAAACTGGCCGAGTTGTACGCCCCGCCCCAGGTGCTTGGCGGACAGAACACCGGTCCGCGATTGTTCGACACGGGGAATAGCGCCACCGCCGGGCTCTCCCGATCGACGGTGGAAAAAGCCGTCCAGGCCGCGGGCGGTGAAGACGCCCTTGACCCTGAACAGACCGACCTGCTGATGCGGTGGAAAGTGGATCAGTTTGTCCGTCGGAACCTGGAAGCCCGCGCGAAAAACGTCATCCACACGGAGGGCCTTTTTGAAGACAGCGGTTCGCTTTTCGACAAGTCCTTTTCCTTCGAGGAAATGGAACCCGAAGAGGAAGAACTGGGCGGCCTGCTTGACCGGCGCGCGCTGCCGGCGGGCATCCAGATCGTATCCGTATCCGTGAACGGGGAGCGGTTTACCCGGGGACTGGTGGAGATCGAAATTCCCGCCACGGGTTTCTCGGGACCGGTTGACATCGAATTGCGGGACGACGATGGGGAAACTTTCCTGGTCACCTGGAACCCGCTGGTGAACCGGGGTTCTTTCCAGTCACTTGGAGGGGGCGGCACATGAACCGTCGTCACGCCCATGGGGTGGACAAGGGGACGCGCCGCGCCGGCTTTACCCTGGTGGAAATCCTCGTGGCCCTGACGGTGCTGGCCGTGGCCGCTTTCGTGCTGGTGGATGCCCACCTGGCCGCCACGCGAATTCACCTGGACGCCGCCGAAGCCGGAGAAAAACGGATGCTGCTCGAAGGGGTCGTATCCCGGGCTGAAGTGGCCCTGTCCGCGGGAAACCTCTCCGGCGAAGGGTTTTTCGACTCCACCAGCGATGAGTACCGCTGGTCTTTCCAGGCGGAACCCTACAGCGCGGACGCCCTGACGCCGCTCTATCACGTGCAGGCCACGCTGACCGGCCCGGATGGTGAGGACTCCCTGGAATTCTTCTGGTTCGATCCGAGCGGAGGCCAGTCCAACACGGACGCCAGTCTCACGGGACGATCATCCGTGCGCCGGGGCCCCGCACGGGCCACGCTTCGATCCGGAACCGCCGGTACGAGCCGAATGGGCGGAGGCAGACGGTAATGACGCCCGCGGAAGGAGCATATCGCGGTCATCGCGCCGGCGGTTTCACGCTGCTGGAACTGCTGATCGCCATCACGATTCTGTCCATCATCACGACCATCGTGTACGCCACGTTCGTGTCGGTGACCGATACCATGGACGCCGCCCGCGAGGACGCCGAACGATTACACCTGAGGCTGGTGCTGCATGATTACCTCTCCACCGTGCTGGCAGGACTTTCCGCCGACTCCGCCTGCCTGGACGAGGCGCGCGCGCTTGAAGGCAAATCGGAAAACGGTCCAACCGGCCCGGGAGACTCGCTCGCCTTCACGTCGGCCACTCCAGACACGGGCCCCGGCGCCCTGCCCGGCATGATCAAGCTGGTCACCCTCGAGGTGGTATCCGACCAGGACGTGCCCCAGGACGCCGTCGTGTACGCGCTGGACACGGACCAGCCCCATGGAAACCTGCTGATTTCTGAACAGTCCCTGCAGGCCTCGAGCGGGCTGGAAGGCGCCGTGTCCGGGACGGATAAACTCCCGGTGATCAGCCGGGCCATCCCCATTGTTTTCTTCGACGCGCTCTATTACGACGGCCTGTCGGACGAATGGAAGGAAGAGTGGAATTCACTCGACGAGGGAAGGCTCCCCTGGGCCATCTGGATCCGGATCAAACTGCCGGATCCCACCAACGCGACCTACCCCTCCAACCCCGACGCCGCCGACGTGGACGTGATCGTGCCCGTGGCCCAGGGGGTGGGTACCGAGGTGGGCTTTCTCGATTTCAACCACATGATCCTGACGTCAACATCTGGACTGGACAGCCGTGATCGTAACCGTAACCAGCAGAAATAACCCGCGGGAAGGTTTACACGGTGGTCCCGCGCGTTTCCGCCCGGACGCCGGGGTGGCCCTGCTGGTAGCGTTGGTCTTCGTGGCCCTGCTGTCCGCGCTGGTGTTCGGTTTCTTCTACGACATGGAAGTTTCGGCTTCCTCGGCGTACGCCAAGGGAGACGATTTCCTGGCCCTGCTCGCCGCCAAGTCCGCCGTAGCCCAGGCCATGGGACTGCTGGCCGACGATCTCGCCGAAGTGGAAAACAGCGGCATGCCCGCCTACGACAGCGAACTGGATACCTGGTCCCAGGGAATCCCGACGACCGACCTGAACGACGCGAAAATGCGCGCGACCATCTCCGACGAATACGGCAAGATCAACCTCAACGCCCTGTTCCTCAAGCAGGGCGATCAACTGGTCCGAAACGAGCAACTGGTCCAGGCCCTGCGCGACTTTTTCGCCCTGCGTACCGCGGGCGACCAGAAGGATCCCACCGACGCCATCCTGGACTGGCTGGACTACGACGACATGGACGCCGAAGAACCCGAAGGGGCGGAAAACAGTTATTACATGGGCCTGCCCAACCCGTATCCCTGCAAGAACGGTCCCATGGACTCGATTGAAGAACTGTTGCTGATCAAGGGTATCACGCCGGAACTGTATTTCGGCGATCCGGAACAGAAGCAGTTGCCGCTGTCCGAGTACCTGACCGTACACGGCGACTGGCGGGGACGGGTCAACGTGAATACCGCCCGGGAAGAGGTCATCGCCGCGATCGTCGGCGCCTACACGGGCACCCAGGACCTTGGCATCGGCCAGCAGATTTACGACGAAGCCCGCATGAACCCCTTCGAAGACCTCAGCAGGCTCTCCCAGTTCCTGCCGCCACCGGCCACGCCGCCCGCCTCGCAGCAACGTCCCGCGCGTACGGCCGACGGCCGCCGGGTGGATCCCCGGGAACTGGAACGGCAACGGCAGGTCGGACAGATGCAACGCATGTTCCGGGTGGACAGTTACGTGTTCCGTATCCAGGGAGACGGCATGAAAGGCGACACGATCACCCGCATCGAGGCGTATGTGTTCCGCGTGCCGCTGGATCCCCGGGAACTGGAGGAATACGCGGCCAACTTCGGATCGATCCTGGAAGGCACTGCCGAACCGGTTCCCCCCGAAGCGTTCCGCGTTCTGGACTGGAGAATTATAAAATGACGGGCGCGACAACCCATTCATTGCGGGTCGTCGGCGTCTTTTTCCAGCAGGGAAGCGATACGCCCGCGTAAAGGATAGACACATGGCCGTGTACTTGTCGGTGATACGCGTGGAAGGTAACGAGGTCCAGTTACTCGGCGCGCGGGCCAGCCGCGGAGCGCCCGCCCTAGTCGAAGCCCTGGAAGCCGTGGCGGAGCACGACACCCCCGAACAACGGGAAGAAGCCTTGCGGGCCACGGTGGAATCGTTGCTCGGCCAGATGAAAACCCGGCCGCTGGCCTTCGTGCTCTGCCTGCCCGCTCACCGCGTGGTCACGCGGCTGATCCGGGTACCTTTCAAGGGCCGTTCCCAGGTGGCCCAGGCGGTACCGGTGGAACTCGAACCTCACCTGCCGTTCCCGGTGGACGAACTGGCCCTGGACTTCACGGTTGTCCGGCCCCTGGAAGACGAAACGGAAGTTCTCGCTTTCGGCATGCGGCAGAACGCCCTGGACGAACGCATGGCCCCGCTGGTCGAACTGGAAGCGTCTCCCGAGGCGGCCATCCCCGACACGGCGGGGCTGACCGCGCTCTGGCTGGCCGTTCACCGCCGTACCCGTGACGCCGCCGTGGTCGTCCACCTGTGCCAGGAGTCCTGCGTGTTTACGTTCCTGAAGGACCGGAAAATCTGTTTCACCCGGGCCATCCCGATGACCGGCGCCGACGCCGTCGCCTCGCCGGAGGCCTTCGCGCGGGAACTGCGCAACACGATGAGGAGCCTGGCCCTCGCGCGCAAGGGCGACCCCGAACCCGACCGGATCTACCTGACCGGGCTGCCAGATGGCCATCCCGTCGCGGCCGAACTGGAACGTACCCTCGGTTTACCCGTCACGACGGAAATGATGATCCGGTCTGTGCGGGGCGTCCGGCGCCTTGCCGCCGACCGGGAAGACGCCCTGTGGTTCAACCGATGGGAACCACTGGTCGGCGCGGCCATCGCGGCGTCCGGGGGTGACGCGGCCATCAACCTGATCCGGGGGGCCCAGGCGGGACGCATGATCATCCCCAGCGTCATCAGCCACGCGCTCTTTTCCGCCTGCCTCGGCCTGGTGGCCGTCATGCTGTGGGGACTTTCTTACCACGTGGCGCTGCAGCGCCTGGAACTGGAACGATCTCTGCTCGACAGCCAGGCAGAAAAGGTATCCGAGGAAATTCTCCGGCTGGCGGACGAGGGACTGGGAGAAGACGTTACCACCGTGCCGTTTTTCGACCCGCCGCTGCTGGACGTGCTGAACGATCTCAGCGGACGCATTCCCCCGAAATCGGCCACGGTCATGGAAATCCGGCTGGCCCCGCCGGGTACCCCGGGCGCCTGGATCAGCGTCACCGGCGAAACCGGAGACGCTTCCCAGTTCAACCACATCATGGAACAACTCCAGGGCGCGACGCTGTACAAGGTTTCCCCGGACGCGTCCGTGAAAATGCAGGGCGAACGCACCATCTTCCGCGTGCGGCTGTTCCGGCCCAACCAGGAGATCTCCAGCAATGAACAATCTTGAGCAACGCGACCGGCTCGGACTGATGTTCGTGTTTTTCGTGGTGGCCCTCGTGCTCCTGATGGCCGTGTACGTCCCGCGGGGACCCCGCCAGCGGTGGCAGAACGCGGCCAGCGCCCTGACCGCGTCGAAAGCCGCCCTCCAGGAAAAACTGCTGGACTACGCGGACCAGCAGGAACGGCTCGCCCGGCAGAAACAGCTCATGGAACTGCTGGAAAAACGGAGTCCCGATTTCTCGCTGTTCGCTTTCATGGATGGCCTGCTCAACAAGACCGGACTGCGGTCCAAGGCCCAGTTGGAGCAGTATCGTCCCCGCGGCGCCTCCGCGCGGCAACCCATGGTGCAGTTGCGGATGCAGGGGGTGGCCCTTTCTGAACTGGTGGACCTGCTCCACGGCGCGCTGAAACCGGAAAACGTCGTGGCCGTGTACAAGGTGGATGCCCTCAAGCCTGCCGTCACCGGAAAAGGCCTGGACTGCGATATCATCTTCGCCACGGTTACGCTGGAACGGGAAAAAAGCGAACCGGTCGCCACTGAACCCGCCCCGGCGGCAGGCTGATCACATTCCCTGACCCGGAACAGGTTTTTTCTCAACCAGTTCCGCCACCCGGCTGGCGGTGATCTCCGTGAAATCCCGCGCCTGGATGGCAGTCCGGTCGAGGTACGGCGCGCTCACGGGCGACATCCCGTGGGTTACCGCCACGCAGGGCATGCCCGCCGCTTCGGCCGCCAGGAAACCCGAGTAACTGTCCTCGAAAACCACGCACCGACCCGGGGGCAGTCCCAGCAGGGTCGCCGCGCGCAGGAACAGGTCGGGGCGCGGCTTGCCCGGCAGGTCCGTGTCGGGGGTCAACACCGCCGCGAAGCGATCCCGTATTTTCAGGCCCTCCAGGACCAGTTCCACGTTCTCCGGCGGGGCGTTCGACGCCACGGCCAGTCCCGCCCCCAGGTCCACGAGGTCTTCGATCAACTGGCGCAAGCCCGCGATCTCCGTGACCCGGTCGCGATACAGTTCCCGGTAAATGGCTTCCTTTTCATCGGCCAGGCTGTCCGGCAGGTCAGGGTTCGCGAAGAGTTCCCGCATGCGGACCATGATCACCCGGTTGTCCCGGGAGTGAATGTGCTGCCGGTAGTATGCCTCGTCGATGGGCAGACCGTGACGCCGTCCCAGTTCAATCCAGGCCTGTCGGTGGAAGGGGTGGTTATCGACCATGGTGCCGTCCACGTCGAACAGGCAACCAAACGCGTATGCCATGGGATACCGTCCTTTCTCAAGAAGCGCCTCCCCGGGGGCATATGGTACCCGAAAATCTTCAGCCGTCAAGCAGGGTCGTGGCCAGTGCCCAGAACCGTGGCCCGAAAACGATCAGGCCGACCGCGAGGGCCCCAAGAACCGCCAGCAGCACCCCCGCCGCGGCGGCGTCCTTGGCGTAACCGATCATGGGATGCCGATGGGGAACCGCCGCGTCCGCGAGAAACTCGAAGGCGGTGTTGATCGCTTCGGCCGCCCACACCAGGGCAATGCCCAGGGCCACCAGGCACCATTCCGTCGCGGAAAGACCGAACCAGAAGCCACCAGTGACCACCCCCACGGTAGCCAACGCCTCTATGCGCGCGTTGGGCTGCGTGCGGACCAGCAGCGCAATTCCCTTCAGGGCGTAAATGGCACTGGCCAGCCGGTCCCGGAAACCCAGGGGACGGCGGCGCGGTTCAGGAGCCTGACCATCCGGCGCGAAATCCTTCATGGCGCGCCCGCGTCGTTCGGCCCATATGCCGACGGCTTGGCTTCCGGCTCCGTGGCTTCATCCATGGCCAGGTCATAATCCACGGCCTGCCACCGGCCGTGGTCCAGGTGCCGGGCCAGTAGAAACAGGAAATCACTGAGCCGGTTCACGAATGGAAACAGGGCCGGCAACCGGGAATCCGGGTACACTTCGGCCAGGGCGGTGAGGTGGCGTTCGAATTCCCGCGCCGCCACGGCGGCCAGGTCGACTTCTGCCGAGGGGATGCCGGCCGCCGACACGATGAACGCGCGCGGGAGGCGCACCTGTTCCTCCAGCCACGCCTGTTCCCGCTCCAGCCGCGCGAGGTGCCCCGGTCCCACCAGTCCCCTTTTCCATTGCGGCTTTCGGTTCAGGGGATCGCTCAGTTCGGAGCCCATGAGAAAACACACGTGCGCCAGCCACCAGAGCGCGTCGGCTTCCCGCTGGCGTTCGGGTTCCCGTTCCAGCAACACCAGCCGCGCGTGGGCCAGCCGCGCCCGGAGGGCATCCAGCGCGCCGGTAGCCTCCACCACGGGATGATGCTTGGGCACCACCTCACCGGACAACAGGCGTGTCGTGCCCTGATCCCCCTGTCCGGTCGTCACCTGGGACTTCACGCGCCCGCCCCCTTTTTCACCGGTTTCACGGGCAGGTCGAGTTCCAGCGCGACGGGACAGTGATCCGATCCCGGAACCTCGCCGCATATCCAGGCCCGCTTCACCTTCGGCAGCAACCCCTCGTCCACGCAGAAATAATCGATCCGCCAGCCCACGTTCCGGGCGCGCGCGCCGCCCCGGTACGACCACCATGAATATTCCACCCGGTCCGGATGCAGCCGGCGGAAGGTGTCCACGTACCCGCGCGCGAGAAACCGGGTCATCGCTTCGCGTTCCTCGATGTAGTACCCCGCGCTGTTCTCGTTCTCCCTGGGCCGGGCGAGATCAATGGGCTGGTGGGCAATATTGAAATCGCCCGTGAGGATCACGTGCCTGCCCGTGTTCCGAATTCGATCGGCCAGGTCGCCGATCGCCTCGCAGAACCGGACCTTGTAATCGATGCGGCGGCGCTCGTCCTGGCTGTTGGGCCAGTAGCCGTTGATCAGGGTAAACGCGTCGAATGTCGCTACCTGTACCCGGCCCTCTTCGTCAAACTCGGGTATACCCATGGGCCCAACGGTCCGTGGCATAAGCCGGGTAAACAGGGCCGTGCCGCTGTAGCCCCGCTTCGCGGCGGGATTCCAGAACGCATGGTACCCCTCCGGCTCACGAAGGTCCCGCGGCAGTTCATCGGGCAGCACCCGGGTTTCCTGGAGACACAGCACATCGGGCCGGGTGGTGTTGAACCACTCCATGAAACCGTTTTTCAACGCCGCCCGTAAACCGTTCACGTTCCAAGACATCAGGATCATGCGCGTCCTTTCCCGGCCTGTTTCGCGCGTTGCCGCCATCCTGGTGGTCGGCAAGACCTCCGTCGCGTCGACCAAACATGCTACACACCCCCGTTCATTCCGGGCAAAAGCGGCAACGGATGCCCCAGGAAATGAAAGGGCAACGGACCCTCTTCCCGACTGAAAAACACCGGGCGGGACCGGTCCCGCCGGACCGTCCCGCCCGGGTCACCCCGCCACATGGCCTCTTCTCACGTCGGCCTACTGACCCCTTTCGTCAGTACCTTCATAAGAATTATACCATGCTTTTCCAATTCCAGTTTCCCGGGCACCGGTTCTACCGAATGCCCCGGGCGGCTTTCAGGTTTTCCGCGACCGCTTTCCAGTTCACCACGTTCCACCATGCCTCGATATACTCCGCCCGGCGATTCTGGTACTTGAGGTAGTAGGCGTGTTCCCACACGTCGATGCCCAGGATGGGCACCACGCCCCACGGAGACAACTTGTGCTGGTTTTCCGCCTGCAGAACGATCAGGCTGTCATCCTGGGGCCGGTAATGCAGCAGGGCCCATCCGCTACCCTCCACCGCGGCGGCCGCGGCGGAAAAATGGGCCTTGAACGCATTGAAATCCCCGAAATCCTTGGCGATATACTCCGCCAGTTCTCCATCCGGTTCCCCGCCCCCGCCTTTTCCGGCCGGTGCCATGATTTTCCAGAACATGCTGTGCAGGAAGTGGCCTCCCCCGTTGAAGGCTGCTTTTTTGGAGAGGGCCTGCACTGCCGCGAAATCGCCCTTCGCCCGGGCCTCCGCCAGGGCTGCTTCGGCCTCGTTCAGGCCCTTGACGTAAGCGGCATGGTGTTTCGAGTGATGCAGTTCCATGGTTTTGGTGTCGATGTAAGGCTCTAGCGCGTCGTAAGAATAGGGCAGTTCCGGAAGGGTATGGTTCGTAACCTGGCCACCGCCACTCATTCCCTGTGCCTGGGCCACAGTAGACATGCCGCCCAGGAGGGCTGCTCCCATGGCCAGGGTACCGCCCGTGGTAAGAAATTCCCGTCTCGTGCTCATGATCGTGTTTCCTTGTTGCTGTTCCGTTCCTGATTTGCTAGATAAAACCCCGATTGTTTATTCAGTATTCCAGACATAATTTAAGTTGTAGTTACAGCATCTTATCTGGTCTTCTGGGAGTAATCCGCCTGGCTGGCGCGGCGCGCGTGGCCCATGTGGCGCATTTTTTCACATACCGCGAAAAAACATCTTGACTTTTTAGTTGTTTTGATTTAAAATAAGCATGATGGACCTCTAACTTTAAATTCATTTTCAACCTTTTTATGGATTTTTCAACTACAATATGTAGTCAATCTGACCTGATTCTTTGCATGGATACGGTCATTGCTTCGAAGGCAAGAACCCGTATTATGCAGGCGTTGTTCCCGGATCCTGATAAATCTTACTACCAGAGGCAGATCGAACTGGCTACCGGGCTACCCCTTCGGGCGGTACAACGGGAACTGGATCGGCTGACCCGGGCCGGACTCCTGTTCCGGAGGGAAGAAGGAAACCGGGTCTATTACCAGGTCAATCGGGATCATCCCCTTTTCCCGGAGTTCCAGTCCCTGACCCTGAAAACCGCGCCTCCCCTCCATCGCGCGCGCCATGACCTGCTGGAAGAACCCGGAATACGCCTAGCCCTGGTTACTCCGGACAGACGCCGCGTCCTGCTGGTCACGCGGGGCAATCGCCGCCCTGCTCCCCCCGCGATCCAGGGATTCGACGTGGAAACCATGACCGGCGAGGCCTTCCTGGAGCGGCTGGGCGCTGGAGACCCCGAACTGGCGGGGGTATTGCGCGAGGGGCGCGACCTGCTGGGCAGGCGGGACGACGTATTGTGGCGACATATCGAGGCGGCCGGGTTCGAGGTGCTCCGCGAACCGGGCGTTCCCTGAGAGGACGACATACCATGGATATCAGCAGTCTTTGTAACACGTGGTGGACCCGGGTAACCACCTCGGCCCGGTCAGAACAGCAGGGATTCGTCCGGCGTCTGCTTGGGCTGCTCGACTGGGACATGCCCATGCCCTTCACGCCCCCACCCGCCGCGGAGGAGATGGGCGCCATTACCTATCTCCTGCGCAGCAACGGCCGAAGCACGGTTGCGGCCTGCTTTCTGCCACCGGGCCTGCTGGAATCGCCCTCGGCGGTCATCGCCCGGGGACTGGACTGCTGTCCCGCGGTCCGCGTGCTGCTGGATGACCTGCGCAGTCCCGCCATCCACTACCTGTTCATCAGCGACCTTGGACGGGCGTACCTGTATGACGCGCATACCGAAGAACTGCTGGAATGGTCCGACGACGCGGGGTCTTTCGAGGCGCGTTTTCAACCGCTGCTGAAACGGGGACGGGTCATTCACGGAGCCCTGGAAGAACTGCGCCGTCCCTCCCGCAATGCCTCGGCCAAGCAGTTGCGGGAATGGGCCATGGCGTGGGCGGACCGGCTCGAGTCGTCTTACCGCGTGCCCGGTGACCAGGCGGGCGGGCTGTTCGACCGGCTGTGCGTCCTCTATGCCACGCGGGAGTACCTGGTGTTCCGGCGCACCCGCCAACGGCTGCTGAGCCGGTTCGACGAACTGGTCCGGGAAGCGCAGAACGGCCCGGACCGTTCGGGCATCGGTCGCGACCTGGTACGCCTGTTCCACGACATGTGGCTGGACTGGCGCGTTGGACTGTTCGCGCCATGCGCCCCCCTGGACAACGCGCTGGAAGAAGACGCGCTGGCCCGGGCCTGGTTGCGCGAAGCCCTGCTGCATGGCCGCCACAAGTTCACCACGGCCACCCTCCTGGAAAGTTTCAACTACGGGGACCCCGCGGAAAAGATGCGGGTTCGCATGGTGCCGGAGGAAAACCCGGACCGGGAGGCCTACCTCTACGGGCACGGCCTGGACAACGTGGATGCGGCGCGCGTTGTAGTGGACGTGGCCGAAGAGGGATACCGGGCGGTATTGTTCTGGTTTGACCGGGTCGTAGCGTTGTACGACCGGCTGACCGCGGAATTCGACCGGCGGGCCGCCCGATCCACGGACACGGGTAGTGAGGCAGACCTGTTCGCGTGGTCGGAGGCCAACGCGGGAAGACCTTTGGCGTGCGTGGACAGCCTTGCCCACGCCTGTGGGCGGGGATTCGGCGTCCTGTGGTCCACCCCCCGGCAATTCCGGATCGCCCGGCTGCTGCTTACCATGCACCTGATACACCGGTACGCCGAGCGCAATGAACCGGTGGAACGGTTGCCGGAATTCGAGACCCTGATGGAACGGCGGCCGGCCGTCCTGTCCCCGGACCGGGTTCTCACGCCTCGCCGGCGGGTATCCTCTGACGTGGATTCACTCTGAAGACACCACGCCGGACCCCGACTCGGGACGCATCTCGCTGACCGTATCGCCCTCCTCGATGAAAAAACAGTCGCGGCCGGCGTTCTTGGCCATGTAGAGCAACCGGTCGGCGCGGGCCATCACGGTGGTTTCGGTGTCGTTCGGACGCATGAGGACACAACCTGCGGAGATGGTTACCCGGATTTCCCTGCCACCAGACAGCAGCGTGGAACACCGAACGAGAGACAGCAACCGGGTTGCCAGCACGCGCAGGCTGTCCACCGTGGCCGGCTGACAGAGCACCAGGAATTCTTCGCCGCCCCATCGTCCAATGAAGTCCACCCGGCGCAAGGCCCCCGCGAGGGTCCGGGCCACCATTTTCAGGACCAGGTCACCCGCCTGGTGACCATAGGTATCGTTGACCTCCTTGAAACGGTCGATGTCCAGAAATATCATGCCGCCCGTTATGCCTAGCCGGCCCATTTCGTCCAGGCGTACCCGGAGCATGTTGTCGCAGTAACGACGGTTGCCGATGCCAGTGAGCGGATCAAGGAGCGCCATTTCCTGGAGCGTCTCGATGGTCTGAAAGGCCGCGATCTCACCGGAGATATCCCGGAAGGTTTCCAGGCCACCCAGTACACGACCAGCACCGTCCCTGATCTGCGCCGTGCAGACCAGAACGGGCACCCGGTGACCATCCCGGTGCTTGAGAAACACCCGGGCCTCCCGGGACACGCCATCACGAATGGTCTGCGCGAGGGGGCACTGACCCTGGCACAGGTTATGGCCCTCCCCGTCGACATGCACCAGCAGGTTGTCAAAACAGGATCTCCCCACCGTCTCGTCCGCTGGATACCCGGTAATGGCCTCGGCCCCCTTGTTCCAGTAGAGAATCCGGCGGGAAGGATCGGTAAAATATACGCCGTCGTAAACGTGGTCCAGCAATGTCCTGAAAAAGTCGGGCATGTCCCCGAACAGCGCGCTTAACGGATCTTCCATTTTCTGCCCCTTCATTGGCGGTCGATATCACAGCAAGTGTAACACAAAGGCCATGGCGAAGAAACCTGAACTGATGACTACCACCCTCTGGGATTTTCCCTCGCAACAGTACGGGGACGAAACCCAGGGCAGCAAGCATTACGAGGGTGCCACGCCGGCTTATATCATCTGGAACCTGCTGCAGCGCTACACGAAAAAGGGAGACCTCGTGGTCGACCCCATGGCGGGAAGTGGCACCACCCTGGACGTCGCGCGGGACCTGGAACGCCGGGCCCTGGGTTACGACCTGCAGCCCACCCGTCCGGACGTGTTCCGCCATGACGCCCGCCAGTTGCCCCTGCAGGATGAAAAGGTGGATTTCGTGTTCGTGGATCCGCCATATTCCACGCACCTGCGCTACAGTGACGATCCCCGGTGTATCGGAAAACTGGACGCCCGGGAACCGGCCTACTATGAGGCCATGGAACAGGTGATCCGGGAGATCCACCGGGTGTTGCGCCCGGGTCGATACATGGCCCTCTACGTTTGCGACTCGTTCAAAAAAAACCGGCCATTCTGTCCCATCGGGTTCGAACTCTTCGGCATTCTCCGCCGGTACTTCGAGCCGGTCGACATCATCTGCGTGGCCAGGCATAACCGGAAACTGGCGTATCCTCACTGGCACCGGGCGGCCGTGGAAGGCAATTTCTTTCTACGGGGATTCAACTACCTGTTCATCATGCGTAAGCCGCCCCGGCACGCGGAAAAACGGGGCTCAACAAGGACGCCCGGCAACCCGATTTCGCCGCCCCCCGACCAGCCAGGGGAACCCGGCCACCCCGGGCATTCCTCCGACAAATCCGCCAGGTTCCGAAGACCTCAGGGCAAACGGAACAGCGCGAAAACCGGAAAGTGATCCGAAGGGTACCGGCCGTTGTCATTGCGGTCGATGGTTTCGCAACGCACGGGCTCGACCGGGCCCTTGAACAGGATCCAGTCGATCCGATCATCCGCCGCCGGATCCACCGGCTTGAACCCGTTGAAGGTAATGGACGGCCCCTTCTTCTCGGGCGACTCCACCCAGGCATCCCGGAACCCGGCGTTCATCGCGGCCGTGTAGGGCGCCGACTTACCCGCCGCCGCGTTGAAGTCGCCGATGAAAATCACGGGCTCATCCCCGGGTGGAGGACATTGCTCCAGCCTGCGGACTACCACGCCCACCGACTGTTCCCTGGCCTGTTCGCCAATGTGATCGAAGTGGGTATTGACCAGGGTAAAGCGTCGGCCGGTCTGCCGGTCGAACAGCCGCAGGCGGGTGGCCATGCGCGTGATCTTCGCGTCCCAGCCCATGGAACCCGGTTCCTCGGGCGTGTCACTGAGCCAGAAGTTCTCGATCAGCAGCGGGGCGAATCGATCCTTGCGGTAAAATACGGCGGTCATCTCGCTCGAGCCGTCGCGGTTACGGCCAAGGCCATGCCACGCGTAGTCGGGCAGGTGTTCCTGGAGGTATTCGCCCTGTCCCTGCAGGCATTCCTGCAAACCGAGCACATCCGGCTGGTACTGGCGAATGGTGTCCACCAGGAGGTCCCGGCGCTTGAGCCAGTGGTTTTCGCCATCCGGCGCCGTCCCGTAACGGATGTTAAAGGTCATCACCCGAAGGGTCTGCGCGTTATCCGCCAGGGCGCAGGCACTCAGTCCCACCGCCACGCAAAGCAGGGCTACCCGGTTCATGGCGCCTCCTGTTCGATCAGTTCAAGCGCTTTCTCTTCCAGTTTTCCGTTGACGAATCCCAGTCGAAGCCGCCGGTTTTTATCCATGTCGTTCCAGACCATCCAGAAAATCCGGCGGGGCTCGGTGAATTCCCCGGCGGGCACGTATTCCGTGTTGGTCATGTCTGGATCAGATAACAGGATGGCCTTGACGTCTGCCTCGGTCATGCCATACAGCAACCGGTCGAAAAGCGCGGCGTTCAGTTCCGGACGCGTTGGAGAAGGGGATGAGGCCGGTTCCGGCTCGACCGTCACGGGCGGATTGGGCGAGGGAGGCGGCTGATCCACGGACGGAACCACGGGTGCCGGACCCGAATAACTGAACCGGTACGCCATCGCCACGACCAGCAACAGCCCTATCGTCCCCGCGATAATCCACCAGGTTCTGCCGTTGTCTTTCATGAGCGCGACCCCCGCGTTCACTGGCCTGTTCCCAGTGTAACATGGAGGCCGACCCGGGTGGTAAAACCGAGTTCAGGGAAAGAATGGCGGGAAAAATGGAGCGGGCTAATGTGGCACCGCGGAAAAGCCGGGTAGCCGGCACTTGCCTAGAAAAGATCAGCGCGGAAGTCGCGCGCTCGAAGACTTCGCGTCTTCACCAGGTGGCCGCTCCACATGGGCCTTGGGTCCTGTCTGGGACCGTTACAAAGTCTCTTGTCCGGCCACGCGACTTCCGCGCCCCGGCCTTACTGAACCCGGGATGTTCGCCCCTGCTTGACCCGCCCGCGGGCGGGTCGAACCCATCTCATGGGTACTGCTGGCGCACCCGGCATTCAGATTAGGCCGTCACGAGCCCTTGGAAGCGGCCGGAATCTTCTGAGTTCAGCCTCCTCTAGTTGCTACCCTGAATTCAACGTTCGCTCTCGCTTCCGCTGTCTCCGGCCGCAACCTCTAAGGCGTCGCTTCCGCATCAACTGTACCACACCCGTGCGAAAATTGCAAGAAAAAAATGAAGAACGCGTTAAAAATTCGGGCTGCGGAGAAGGGCAACTGTTTGCCCAAGGAAATGATTAATGGGGGGCCCCGGGGTAAGAGCCCCAGAGAAAAAAGGATGGTGGGCGATACTGGGCTCGAACCAGTGACCTCTGCCGTGTGAAGACAGCGCTCTAACCAACTGAGCTAATCGCCCACGCAATGGGTATATTAACACGTTTCGCGCGGATGACGCAACACCGCGCGCGTTCCAAGGAACGGTGAGCGCCAGGTGAATGCCCGTCTTTTACGGGGAGCAAACTCAATAACGGGCCTCCAGGGGACGCAAGCGACACCGATCCGCGGTTCGTGTCACCGGAACCAGCAGTGCGGACTTGTCGCGCAATGGGCCTGGACTTTTCGGCGCATGAGTGGAGTTTTATCGCCTGCTATCAGCCACAGGGCTTGGCAATGATTTTCCTGCCCGCGTTTTCCCTGACCTGAAACGTCCATTATCTCAGTGCGTGGATTCGCCTGGTGTTGAACAATAAACCCTAACAAGATTTCTACTCACTGCGTTCGTCGAAATGACAAGAAAACGCGTCCCCGCGAAAAGAGTCCCTCCCCCTGAAACGGCCCAAGCCATCCCGTCAGCAACGCGCTTTCCCCTTTGGCCCGGCACGTTGTGCAATCACTTTATGTCAGCACCCATGCCGATAAAATCAATATGACCTCGGCGCAAGATCCTCCTTTTGCCGAGTCTCGGGTCATTTTCCGCGCGCGGAAAAGAAAAAGGGCCCGCGCCTTCACGCGGACCCGTTGTTTACGTTGGTAGCGGGGGCGGGATTCGAACCCGCGACCTTTGGGTTATGAGCCCAACGAGCTACCAGGCTGCTCCACCCCGCGACTGACTGGAGGTTATTGTAACACGCGTGGCACGCGCGGCGCAATAACCAGGTGTGCCCCATCTGAAAGAGGCCCGGGAGCGGGCCCTGGATCGCGCGGCCCGCCCCCGGGATATTTGCCAGGTCAACGGTTACAGCACCACCGAAATGACGCCAAGGGTATTGGCCACCAGCCGGTTGCAGGGCGTGTCCGTGCCCTTCTCCACGTACCGGAGAAATTCCACGTGGCCATCCATGTACAGGATGTTTGCCCCGCCCGGCACGTGGTTAAAGGCCAGCGTGTTCGACGCGAACAGGTCAAACATCGTTACCACCGTGCTCTGGGCCATATTGCTGGCCGCGGGGTTGTTGATGTCGGTGATCAGGAACCGCTCGATTCCCTCGCGCAGCCGGTAAATGGTGCTGCCGCCACCACTGCCCAGACCGGCCGTGACCGGAATGTCGCTGTCCACCAGTTTGGCAATCCGCGCGGCGTCCCGGCTAAGAATCGCGCCGGCCAGTCCCTGCTGTAGCAGCAGGGTTTCCAGGGCGCCTACCAGTTGCGGCAGGCCGCCGTCACTCAGGTCTGCCGGCAACCGGCTGGGATCCGCCGAACTGAACTGGGTCAGCAGCGAAATCAGCAGGTCCAGGGGCACCCCCTGCCGGTACCCCAACTGGTCCATGACCCAGCCCGAGTACCCGTAACTGGCGTCTGCGGCGCTCGCGCACCGATCCTGGGGCCGGGTGACGTTCATGCACAACTCGCCAGCGTCATTGTAGATCGCCCGGGACTCTTCCGTGTATTCCGGGTCCGACGGACAGAACAGAATGTTCGGGTCGGTCAGGTATTCCGGGTACAGCGAAAACGTGTTGGCCGCGAAGTCGAAAACCGGTACATTGGGGCTACCATCATAGTATGGGAAAATGCCTACCTGGATCGTGGGATACGCGCCCCGGGCCTCGTTGGAATACATCTTGAAGACCAGGCCCCACTGTTTCAGGTTGTTCTGGCAGGACGAGCGACGGGCCGCCTCGCGGGCCCGGGCCAGCGCCGGCAGCAGAATGGCCGCCAGGATGCCGATGATGGCGATCACCACCAGCAGTTCGATCAGCGTGAACCCTTTTCGATGTTTCATCATACCTTGCTCCTTCTGTGATTGGGGTTAAATTGGTCCAACCAATTATCTGGGGGTTATTATATCATAGTCCTTTTCAAAAGTCAAGTACTTTTTCGGGACAATTCCGCGGCACCGATACCTGTTCGCGCTCCATGAGGATTGTACGGCCACTTACATGGTCTTGACCTCCATTACGTGCATTTCATCGTAATCCTCGCGGGATGATTCGGAACCGGGGTTGAATGGGGTACAATATCTCCATTCCCCCGCGGGGGATTTTTTCATGGAAAGGCCTGGCCAAGCCGGGCAAGACTACGGAGCGGAAACCATGACCACGGAAAAACGGAAGATCGTGCTGGCGTATTCGGGCGGACTGGACACCTCGGTTATCCTGCGGTGGCTGATCGAGACCTATAACGCCGAGGTGATCGCATTCATCGCGGACCTGGGCCAGGGCGAGGAACTTGAAGAAGCCCGGGCCAAGGCCCTGCGCACCGGCGCGGCCCACGCGGTCGTTCGGGATGTCAAAGAGGATTTCGTCAGGGATTTCGTGTTCCCGGCGATGCGGGCCAACGCGATTTACGAGGGGTTTTACCTGCTGGGCACGAGTATCGCGCGGCCCCTGATTGCCCGGGAACAGGTGGCGGTAATGCGGGAGTTCGGGGCGGACACCATCGCGCACGGCGCGACGGGCAAGGGCAATGACCAGGTGCGGTTCGAAATGACGGCCATGGCGTTGTGTCCCGAGGTGAAGATCATCGCCCCGTGGCGGGATCCCAAGTGGACGCTGAATTCCCGGGAGAAGATGATCGCGTACGCGGAAGCCCACGGCATCCCGGTGCCGGTAAGCAAATCGAAACCCTATTCTTCCGACCGGAACCTGCTTCACATTTCCTTCGAGGGCGGGATCCTGGAAGATCCCTGGGCGGAGCCGCCGGAAGACATGTTCGTGCTGAGCGTTTCGCCCATGAAAGCCCCGGACACGCCAGAGTACGTTGAAATCGACTTCGAGTCGGGCACGCCGGTCGCGGTCAACGGCGAACGGTTGAGCCCGGCGACCCTGCTGGCCAGGCTGAACGAACTGGGGGGCCGTCATGGGGTTGGACGGGTTGACATGGTCGAAAACCGCTTCGTGGGGATGAAATCCCGGGGCGTGTACGAGACGCCGGGCGGCACGATCCTCTACGCCGCGCACCGGGCGGTGGAACAGTTGACCATGGACCGCGAAGTCATGCTGCAGCGAGACATGCTGTCTCCCAAGATCGCGCAACTGATCTACAACGGCTTCTGGTACTCGCCCGAAATGGAAGCGCTCATGGCCTTCGTCAACAAGTCCCAGGAGCCGGTGACGGGAACCGCGCGATTGCGGTTGTACAAGGGCAATTGCGATATCGTGGGCCGCAAGGCACCCAGGTCACTGTATGACCCGGCCCTGAGCACTTTCGAAGACGATGCCGGGGCCTATAACCAGGCCGACGCCACGGGATTCATCCGGTTAAACGCCATGCGCCTGAGGGTGCGGAACCGGGCGGGCCTGTTCCGGGAAACCTGATTCGCCAGGCAACATAACCGTTCATTCGACCGCTATCGCGGCAAAAGGATTGACATGAACCGGCGTGACCGCGTCATGGCGGCTCTGCGTTTTGAGCCGACGGATCGACTACCCCGTGACCTTGGAGGTATGCCCTCTACCGGGATCAGTTGTTTTGCCTATCCCCGGTTACGGGCAGCCCTGGGCCTGCCGCCCCGGCAACCCCGGGTGTACGACACGGGCCAGATGCTGGCCCTGCCAGACATCGACGTGCTGGACGCCCTGTACTGCGACGTCGTGACGGTATGTCCCCCGGTAACCAACGCTTTCGAGCAACCGGAACGGTGGCATCCCTTCGATTTCGGCGGGCGACTGGATGCCCTCGTGCTGGACCCCTCAGGCTTCATCGTCGCGGCCGATGGAACGGTCCTGCAGCCTGCCTCGGAAAGCCGCATGCCTCCGGAAGCCTTTGTTTTCGACCGCGATCACGCCGGCCAACTGTTTTCGCTGGATGGCACGACCCCCCGACCGGATCCTGAAGCGATTCACTCCCGGCTCGAATCGGAGACGGAACGGCTTAACCGGGAAATAGAGGACGTGGTCCGGCTGTTCGAGCAGACCCGAAACGCCACGGACCGCGCGGTCATGGCCTTTGGTCTGGGTCTGGGTATCGGGATCGGCGAATTTACCGGCGTGGCCATGTTTCCCCTGCTGTGCATGGAAGACCCGGATTTCGTGCGCGGCCTGCACCGGATGATCACGGACGCCACGCTGCGTCGGCTGGAACGGCTGCTGCCGCGGATCGGGGCTTGCGTGGACGTCTTTGTCGTGGCGGCGGACGACTGGGGCACCCAGTACGGGCCAATCGCTTCGCCCGACGTGTACCGGGAACTCTTCCAGCCGTACTACCGCGAAGTGAACGACCTTATCCATGCCCTGTCACCGGGAACCAGGACCTTCTTCCATTCCTGCGGGGCGGTGGAATCCCTGATCGACGCGTTCATCGAGTCGGGATTCGATGTCTTGAACCCGGTACAGTGGACAGCGGGAGGCGCTCCTCCCGAGGCCTGGAAGCGGCGGGCGAACGGTCGATTGGCCCTGTGGGGCGGCGGCGTGAACAGCCAGGACACGCTCCCCTGGGGAACACCCGAGGCCGTGGCGGAAGAAGCGCGGAGGGCCGCGGCCATACTGGGTGAGGGTGGCGGTTACGTGTTCGCCGCCATTCATAACATCCTGGCGGAGGTACCGCCGGAAAACGTGATCGCCCTGTATCGCGCCCTGGACTGACCAGCGGCAGGGGAATGGATAGCGGATGCTCGACCGGTACCGGGAAATACTGTTCAACGGGTACAACGGGATTGCGGGTACCCTTTCCAAGCGGTTGCGGACCTCGGAGACGACCGGCCCCCTGGCCCTTTCGCTTGTTGTGGGCATGGTGGCCGGAGGCGCGGCGGTGGCCTTGCGGTGGGGGGTGGACGCTGGTACCTGGCTGTTCCAGAAGAGGCTGGGCGGGGACATTGGCGAAGTACTTTCATGGATCTCCCCGTCTCTTGGCGGTCTTTGGCCCGTGTGCGTGGTGGCTTTCGGAGGACTGTGCGCGGGCCTGATCTCGCGGATTTTCGCGCCGGAAGCCCAGGGACATGGCGTACCCGAAGTGCTGGCGGCAATCCTGCGGGACGGGGGGCGCATCAAGGGCCGGGTAGCCCTTGTCAAACTGGTCGCGTCGGCCTTCACGATCGGCAGCGGGGGCTCCGCGGGAAAAGAAGGCCCCATCGTGCAGATCGGGGCGGCAGCGGGATCCCGTCTCGCGCAGTGGCTGCGCCTTTCGGACCGCCTGATCATTCTTGGCGCGGCCTGCGGCGCGGCGGGAGGCATCTCGGCAACCTTCAACGCTCCCATGGCGGGGGTGCTATTCGTGCTGGAAGTGGTGTTGCGCCGGTTTACCACGCGGTATTTCGGGCTCGTGGTGATCAGCAGCCTGACGGCGACCGTTACCATGCGCGCGATGAGCGGCGCCGGAGATTACCCGCATTTCATCGTGGCCCAGCAATACGAACCGGTGGGATTGACGGATCTGCTGCTGTTCATGGCGCTCGGCCTGGTCTGCGCCCTTGGCGCCCGGTTCATGATCGCGGCCATGGACCACGCGGATCACCTGTTCTCGCGCGGCATATCCTCGATGATGTGGCGTCCCGCGGCCGGGGGATTGCTCGCCGGAGCGGCGGCGTGCGTGGCCCCGCTGGTCATGGGATCCGGATACGAGGCCATTCGCGAAGCATTGAGCCTGGAACAGGCCGCGTCGGACGCGCGGATCAGCCTTGCCCTTGGACTGTTCGCGCTGTTCGTGGCCAAGGTGTGCGCGACGGCCTTTACCGTGGGCAGCGGTGGATCGGGCGGGGTGTTTGTCCCGGCGTTGTTCGCCGGGGCATCCCTGGGCGGTGCTTTCGGGGTGGCCGCCGAATGGATCGCGCCGGGGCAGGTTTCGCCACCGGGCGCGTACGCCCTTGTTGGGATGTCGGCCCTGTTCGCCGCTTCGGCCCATGCCCCGATGACGGGCATCATCCTGCTGGTCGAGCTGACAGACAACTATGGCATTATCCTGCCCCTGATGGGAGCCACGGTCCTGGCTACCTTCGCCTCGCAGCGCATTTCACCGTTTTCCATCTACACGTCGCGCCTGCGGGACCGGGGGATCGAATTACATGAGCCGGCGGAAGTAAACCTCATGGACGCGGTAACGGTCAGCGAAGCCATGGACGAAGTTTTCGACCGGGTATCCGACCAGGTGCCGCTGACAGACCTGATCGAGATATTCCAGCGGTCCCACGAACGGGGCTATCCGGTAGTAAACGCGACGGGGGACCTCGTGGGCATCGTGGCGTTACGGGACGTGGAAGAAGCCATCCTGAGAGGCCGCAACCCGGAGACGACCACCACCGGGGATATCTGCACCCGCAGGGTTGTGGTGTGTCGTCCCGACCAGACGCTGACCGAGGCCCTGTCCATGTTTGGCGGCCATGGCTTCGGCCGGATTCCAGTCATCGACCCCGAAAATCCAAAACGGGTAATCGGCATGCTCCGTCGCGGCAATATCCTGAACGCCTACCTGGACATCTGGCGGCGGAGCGAAAAAGCGGCGGTCCGGGATGAACTCGTGCGGATCACCCGGGAACAGCAGGCCATGACCCTGGTGACCGCCGTGGTGGGCATGGGCGCGCCCGCCGCGTTCAGAACCCTGCGGGAACTACGGTTCCCGGAAGGGACACTTGTCGGGGCGATCCGGCGGGGCCACGAAACCCTCATGCCGAAAGGCGACACGATCATCCATCCGGGTGATGAACTGGTCCTGCTGACCACGCGGGATCGGGAAGAGGCGTTGCGCGCCTGGGTACGTACCGTCACCTAGAAGTCCCTTGACGCCGACGATAGAATGGTTTACCATGAATAGGTCCCGCCTGAACAGGCGGGCGCGCGCAATCTATCTGAACGCTAGAGAGGGGCGCTTATGGACAACGCGGATCGCTGGTTGATGGTGGCCACCCAGGCCGCGCGGGCCGCGGCAATTTACCTCGCGGAACACTGGGAAAAGCCCCAGGAAGCCCTGGCCCGGCCCGAGCATGACGTCAAGCTGGCGGCGGACCGGGAATCGGAGCGGCTTATCCTGGAAAAACTGCGGGACACGCCATTCCCGGTGGTGTCGGAAGAAACCCGGGCGGAAAGCCCGCCGCGGGATGGCAGCCCATGGTGGGCGGTAGATCCTCTGGATGGCACCGTGAACTACGAGCGGGGGTTTCCATTCTGCGCGATATCCGTGGCCCTGCTGGAAGGCGATACGCCCATACTCGGGGTGGTCCACGACTTCGTCCGGCGAGAGGAGTTTACCGCCATGACCGGACGGGGTGCCTGGCTGAACGGGCGCGCCATTCATCCCGCGCCGGTCCCCGCTGACCCGGGGCAGGCCCTGCTGGGCTGGGGACACCCCCTGACGGGCACGCTCTCCGAAACGGAGCTGGCCCGGCACTACCGCGTTCAGCGGCATTTCCGCAAGGTACGGCAGATGGGCAGCGCGGCACTGGCCATGGCCTACGTCGCGTGCGGCAGGCTGGACGCGTACTGGATCGATGGCATCATGGTCTGGGACGTGGCGGCCGGCACCGCCATTATCAATGCCGCGGGGGGATGGTCCCTGTGGGAACCGGTGGACGCGCGGGGATTGCTGGGCATATCCCGGTCGGCCTCAAGCCAGGCTTTATGGGACAAGATCCCCGTGGATCCCGGCACGTAGCGATTACGAGCGGCTCAAAAGGCCAGGCAACTGCTCGAGATAGTCTTTCCAGGAAGCCAAAATGAAACGGGCCGTGGTCTGATCCCGGAACCGGGAATTCACCCCGGTGAAAAGCGCGCCGGTACCTCCAAGAGCCTGAATACCCGCTATATCCGTGGGCTCAAGATCACCGATGTGCAGCAGTTCCCCCGGCGCCACTGCCAGCGAGGCCGCGGCGCTTTCAAACGTGACCGGTTGGGGTTTGGCCGCCCCCACCTCATCCGAAAAAACCATCACCCGCAGGTAGGTCGCGAAACCGTAACGCTCAAGTAACTGCCGCAAACTGGCTCCCGGGCTGATTCCCGTGTCGGAAATCAATCCCACGGGCACGAATCGCGCGGTTTCCCGGACGGCCTCCAGGGCGTCTTCTACCGGTTCGGGAGGATGTCGCAGAATGATGGTGGCGAAATCATTGGCGAGCGCGGCAGCGGCCCCTGGGGACAAGGAAACACCCAGCATCGCGCAGGCCATGTCCACGGCGTCACCGGGCGTCAGGGTACGTTGTTCCTCGATATGACACCGCCCGAACTCGGACATGACCCGGTCAAGGCAGGCCCTGGCGTCCGCATCGCTGGCCCCCGTGACGCTGGCCAGGCACTGAACCCGCCACCCGTGGCGCAGATCCCCGTCCCGGTCGCGGAACAGGGTACCCCAGAAATCGAAGGTTACGGCTCGAGTCGCCATTCCTGGTCCTCCTCGTATCGCACCTGGCGAAATCCCTGGGCGGCCACCAGTTCCTGAAATTCCTTGAGACGCGCCTCGGGCACGTTTTCAGTGCGGTGGCCGATCTTTCGCGCGGGGATTCCCGCCCAGACCTCAGAGGGTCCGGTGGATTCGAGCAGGACACTGTGCGGGGCGAGCACGCTGCTGTCGCCCATGGTCACACCGGGACCGACAAAACAATTGCTGCCCACCAGGCAGTTTTCGCCAATGTAGATCGGGGCCACGCGTTCGGGCACGTCTCGCCATGCCCCGTCGCGCCCACCTGCCATGGGCAGGTGGTCCATGAGAATCGAGTACTCCGCGATACCTGAAAAGCGACCAACCCGTATTTCCATCCGCGCGTCCAGAAGGCACCCCCAACTGCAGCCGCTGCGGGTTTCAAAAATGACGCGTCCACCGGGACGGGCGCGAAGAGAAGTGTTGTTCCGGAAACGGCACCGATCCCCCAGGCGCACATCGCCCTCGACCCATAAATCGGGCACGGGAAAATTACAATGGCGACCCCGCACGGCAAACTTGCGGCCATGCCACCAGGTCAGCCACGCGCGGGTCAAGGAATTCATCGCGACACGGAGGCTTACTGGTTACTGACGAAGATCCAGGGCCCCGCCGCGCGGCGGAACTGGGTCCACGGTGGCAGGTCGTTGTTGCAGGGCCGTCCGCCCACCGTGTATTCCATGGCGCCTTCACCACGCTGGGTCCGGGCCTCGAAATGGAAGTCCAGTTCACCGTTGGCGTTCAGGTCACGGGTGGCCAGAAAGTACGCCCGCAACGCCGTGATGTGGTACAGGTCGCGGCCGTTGTTGGCCTGTTCGGCCGGCACACCCAATGGATCAGGCAGGATGCCATAGGTGTTGCCGGCGGGTCCCACGCCAATCAGCACGAAGGCGTCATACTTGGGCGGCGGAAAAGACAGTTGCGGGAAATCAGGATCGGACGGATCCCACGCTTCCGCGTAAAAATATCCCTTATTGATCCAGTACTTCTGAACCCGGACGAATTGGGCTCGGTTCACGGGGATATACACAAAGGGCCGTTTCGGGGCCTGCAGCTGGCGGGTAATTTCATCGCCGACGGGCGTAACCCCGTCGTACCGGGGCAGTCCCGAGTCAAGCACCCATTGTCCGGTGGGTTGTCGTACGCCCCGGGGCAGGAATTCGAGGATGCTCAACCGGCCGTCCCCGTCGGTGTCGTAAGACCGGGAAAACTCATCGTACAACTCCTCGTTGCCATGGTATTTCATCAGGGCAAGGTAAGGTTTAAGCACGTAAAACTTTTCTTCCTCCGCCGGGTTGGATGGCGGGGTAACCTGGTCCTTCGCGCCCTGCCAGATATACCCATAGGCCGGCGGATAGGTGGAGTTATCCGTGTAATAGGCGATCAGGGCCGTGTTGACCTGTCGCAGGGCTGAATCCATCCGGCGAATCTTCGCCCGCTCGATCATGCGGGGGCCCACGGTCATGGTCAACGCCGCCAGGATGGCGATGATCGCGATCACCGTGAGCAATTCAATAAGGGTAAAACCCCGGCTTCTATCTGGCATGGCCATGACTTACTCCCTGGTAGCGGATGTTGTGATCCTGTAAATCTATCATACCATTGATTTCCGAATTCGTCAAACCGTAACCTGTAACAGGCGGTCAAAAAACGGGTTACCACGCGCCTTTTCACGGCGCGCGACGGGAGAACAACGATGTTGCATCTCATGATCGGTGTGTGCGCTTCCCTGGCACTGGGCGACGTTCCCGGGCCGGAATGGGACCTGGTTTATGACCAGCCGGCGATGGTATGGGACGAAGCCCTTCCCCTGGGTAACGGCCTGCTCGGGGCCCTCGTGTGGGGAGACGGGTCCCCTCTTCGGATCTCCCTGGACCGCACGGACCTGTGGGATCTGCGACCCGTGCTCGCTTTTGAACGGCCCGAGTACAACTGGAAAACCATGCGGGATTGGGAACGGGCAAAACGGTACAAGGAACTGATTGACCTGTATGAGGATCCCTATAACGAGCCCGCGCCGACCAAGATTCCGGCAGGACGGATCGAGTTATCCCTTCCCGGAAAGCCCGCGTTCCGGGAGAGCCGACTGCGCCTTGCCGATGGCGTGGCCGAAACAACCTTTTCGGACGGATCGGTGGTCCGGGTCGTGGTGGCCGCGGACCGGCCGGTTGGCCTTGTGGAAGTAACCGGAAACGCGCCGGAACTGAGCGTCATCGCGCCGGCATTCGGCGGAAGCCCCGGCAAGGCGGAACGGGGCATCAGGACAGGAGACCTCTCCCTGCTGGGATATCCCGCCCCGGAGATTCGGGAGGGACCCAACAGCCGTGGTTTCACCCAGCAGGGCTGGGGGGGATTCCGGTTTGCCGTGGCGGTGGTCTGGACCCGGGAGGAGAATACCTGGCGCGCGGCATGGTCCGTCGCCACGGGCACCGATCAGCAGGACCCTTTCGACGCGGCGCTGGAACAGGCAAGGTCTGTCCTGGCCCCGCAGGCGTTCCACGCCGCGCTGGACGCCCATAAAGCCTGGTGGAAAACCTGGTGGGACCGGGTCACCGTGGAAGTGCCGGACGCGCGGATTCAGAAACAGTGGTTCCTGGAAACGGCCAAGTTCGGCGCGGCCACCCGTCCCGACACGCCCCCCATTTCTCTGCAGGGACCTTGGACCGCCGACGATGGAAAACTCCCCCCCTGGAAAGGCGATTACCATCACGACTTGAACACCCAGTTGAGTTACTGGCCGGCCTACTCCGGTAACCGGATGGACGGAGCCCAGGGATACGTTGCCTGGCTCTGGAACAACCGGGAAAACGCGGAAGCATGGACAAGGCAATTCTTCGACCTGCCTGGCCTGAACGTGCCCATGACCACGGACCTGAAACTCCGCCAAATTGGCGGCTGGAGGCAATATACCCACTCAGCCACCACCGGCGCGTGGCTTGCCCATCATTTTTACCTGCACTGGCAATTTTCCCGGGATCGCCGGTTCCTGGAAACCATGGCATGGCCCTGGATCCGGGACTGCGCGGTGTTCCTGGAGGCGGTGACCGCTGACCGGGACCACCAAGGACGGCGTTCCCTTCCCCTGAGTTCCTCGCCGGAAATCCACGACAACAAGCCAAACGCGTGGTTCTCCGTCATGACGAATTACGATAACGCCCTGATGCGCTGGAACTTCCGGACGGCAGCCGAACTGGCCCGGGAAATGGGACTGCCCGAAGAAGCGGCGCGATGGGAACGGGATCTCTCGGAAATGCCCGAATTCGCCCTGGATGAAGACGGCGGCCTTGCCGTGGCCGAAGGGCACCCCCTGGAGGAATCCCACCGTCATTTCTCTCACCTCATGGCCATTCATCCCCTGGGACTGATCGATCCCGTTCTCGGCGGCCCGGAAGCCCGGAAAATTGTTGACCAGTCCCTGGCAAGGCTGGACCGACTCGGCTCTTCCCAGTGGTGCGGGTACAGTTTCTCGTGGCTGGCGAACATGGCGGCATGGGCCGGGGACGGCGACCGGGCGGCCCGCGCCCTGGACATTTTCGCCGAGGCCTTCGTGTTGCGCAACGGCTTCCACTGCAACGGGGACCAGTCAGGAAAGGGTTATTCTTCCTTTACCTATCGTCCTTTCACCCTGGAAGGGAATTTCGCGTTCGCGGCAGGGCTTCAGGAAATGCTCCTGCAAAGCCACCGGGGGTACATCGAGGTGTTCCCCGCGATCCCGGCTGCCTGGAACCATGCCCGGTTCTCTGGTCTACGAGCCCGGGGAGCGTTCCTGGTTTCGGCGGAACGTGAAAATGGCCAGGTAAGCCGGATTGAGATTGTCAGTGAAACCGGCGCCGTTCCCGTCGTCCGGCTGCCGTGGAATGGACAGGTGGTCAACCTCGCCGACGCGACGGATACGGCTGGAGTCCGCGTCCAGCGGGAACGTAACCGCTGGATTCTGGAGCCACGAGGCTGATCCCGAAGAACATCCCCCCGGGTAGCCGGTACCACCCGGGGGGATGCTCCTTTATGACAGCATCAGGCCGCCTTTTTTTCGGACTCGCGTAACACCAGGTACCACGTTCCGAAAATGAAATACACAATGGTGGGCACGATCAGTCCGCGCTTGAACGCGTCAAAATCGAATCCCGCGAAGGCCACCAGCAGGGGCCAGCCGATACAGATGACCAGGCAGACCAGCGCGACACCGCCTACAGCCCATTCCAGCGGAGAACGCTGACGGGTTGCCGGCACAGGGGCAAGCGCGCCACCGGATTCCGGGGCCGTCGAGGTATCCACCGCGGAAGCACAGGCGTCTCCACCGGACGGAGCCTTGGCCGCGCCGGCTATCCGGGCAAAGACCGTGTACAGGATCACCGTCAGGAAGAATGCCGGAATAAACCGGAAATTGTCGTGGAACAGGTGCACCACCCCGAACTGGGGCGTAACCGCGCACACCATCACCAGCGACCCTATCCACGCGGCCATGGCCGGCCACCAGCAGTTACGCCCGTCACGGGTGGCCCAGCACTGGGCCATGCCCAGCCGGGGAAACAGCCAGTGCTCGGTCAGCACGATCGCGCCGACAGGCATGCACAACAGGCCATACAGGCCCACGAAGTCCAGCATGCGGGTGAACGCGAACGGCGAGCATGCCACGATCGTGGTAATAATCCCCGCCGCGGCGGTTACCTTCCATCGGGGCCAGTTGGGGGTCAGCACCTGCAGCGCCAGCCCCACGCGATAGATGGTGGGATTGGAGGTGGTCCAGCCCGCGATGATCACCGCGATAATGCCGCTGACCCCCAGGGCAAAGTACGCGAGTTCACCGGACGAAATGGTGTTGAGCGGCCGCTGGAACGCCAGGGCGGTGGCCGCGCCCATCATGCCCGCGCAGATCCAGGCCATGTAATGGCCCAGGAACATGCCCAGCGAGGAGTACAGGCCATACCCCCAGTGGCGGGCGTAACGGAACAGGGCCATGTCGGCAAGCCCGGCATTCATGGCAAGGTTACAGATCGCCGCGAAGGCCGCCACCTGCCAGAAGGTCCATGGCGTGCTGCCGTCCGGCGTCTGGCCGGTCCAGATCACGGAATTGGCCACGCGCCAGAAGTCATGCCAGGAATGCATTCCTCCGAAGTCTTCCATGCCCGGAACCTGTCGAGCCAGTGACGATAGGGTTGGCAACAGGGCCAGCGCGCCCGCCAGGAACATCAGGATCATCCACGGCGAACACACCACGGCGAACTGGCCAAGCCGCTTGAAGCCGAGCACCGCCAGCAGTACCACCACCGCCCCAACCAGTAACGTGACAATCACAAACAGGGGATTGTCCGGAAACAGCGCGAGGGTGTTGATCTTGATCCCCAAAGCCGCGCACACCGCCGAAGCGGACACCGTGATCATGGAGCCCGCCAGGATGGCGAACATGAACGCATTCAACAGGTTGTAGGCAACGGTTACCACGGGCCCACCCACCTGCCGCAGGTACCAGTACAGGGTCAACCGCGTGCGCACGGCAATGGGTGCGCACAGAAACGTCCACATGAGCACCGCCAGGAGGTTTCCAAGGGCGAGGCCCACGAAAATGTCCCATGCCGTGCACCCCTTCGCCACGAACAGCGCCCCGATAACGAATTCTGTTCCTGCCACGTGCTCCCCGGCAAACAACCCCGCGAAATACCTTCCCGGCTGCAACTTGTCCGGCGTGACGGGAGCCCGTTCAAACTCATACAGTTTATCGGTGGCTTCGGTAACGCTGATCTTCTGGCTTGCTGTGCTCACGGCTGACCTTCCTTATATTCCGGTCCCTGACCCGCCTCTCCGGCGCTCCGCCCGTCCGGTCGCGGTTCTTTCCAATGTCAGGATAAGGTTAAAGCAAACCCCTGACCCGATACAAACGCCGTGTTCGACAGGCAACCCCATGCTCTAGAGAAGAGCGCTTCGCTTGAACCATGGACAGGCCGCGCCTGGCTTGAAAGGAACGTGCCCCGATGGAAATGGGATGAAGCACCAAACAGCGGAAATGCCACAATACATGGGCCTTTCGGTGTGGACACCTGATGACAGGGAGCCGGTTGAGCGTTTCGGCTGGGAAACACCACAATACATGGACCTTTTGATGTAGACACCGCGATATGTTGATTTTGGATGGGCGATCCACCCATTACTTGGCATTTCGACGGGTACCAATTAAATCGCCATTCCGACGCTCCCCAATTAACTTTGTCATTTCGACGGTTTCCCAATTACTTGTCATTCCGACGGTTTCCCATTACTTGGCATTTCGACGGTCTCCCAATTACTTGTCATTTCGACGAACGAAGTGAGGAGAAATCTATCGAACCCTTGCAACTTGCTTTTTTTCACCATCCATTCCAACATAACCCCCTATCCCCCTGAAAAACACCTGAACTACAGCCCCCACGAAGTCTTCCGCGCGATGCAGCAAAACAGGACCGCGCGAACGAACTTAAACACCACATCGTCAACGTGCCGCGCCCGCGTTACCGCGGGGCGCCTCTTGCCGGTATACCGGGAAAACCAGTATGCTGTATCGGCTTCCCCACCCGGGCCGCGGGGGAGGATGACGCGTATTCCCGTGGGAAGGAAAGTTCCGGTACGCGTCAAGATAACGGTGGCATAAGATCGGGTGAACTGTTAACTACCCGGAGAGGGAAAGCGTTAAACCAGATGGCGCATGGGACCGAAAACAGAGCCAGATGGTCCGAAATGGACGACATCGCCCTGGTGGAGGCCGTCCGATCGGGCCGGATGGACGCGTTTGACGAGATCGTGCGCCGGTACCAGGGGCGGATTTACGCCGCCGCTTACCGTATCGTCGGCAACCGCGAGGACGCGCTGGACGTGACCCAGGACGCGCTGGTCAAGATTTATCAGAAACTCGACACGTGGGCCCCCACTGGAACCTTCAGTTCCTGGGTCATGCGCCTGGCCACCAACCAGGCCATCGATCGCGTCCGGCAGATGAAACGACGCCCCCAGGAAGCCCTGGACGAACGGATCGACTACACCGGCGAAGGCGCGCTGCCTTCCGCCCCTCCCACCGACGCGGGCGCGCGGGCCTCGGAAATCGAGGACAGGGTTCGGAAAGCCCTGGAGAAGTTGTCTCCCATGCAGCGCATGGTATTTGAATTACGGCATTTTGAAGGGCTGGCCCTGGCGGACATCGCCGGGGAACTGGGCTGTTCCATCGGCAGCGTGAAGGTTCACCTGTTCCGCGCGCTCAAGAAACTGCGCGAGGAACTGCGGGACCTGGCGCCGGAGTGGGTAGACGACGAGGAGGAGCAGGCATGTTCCGACGATGGCTGAATGAACGCCTGATCCGTATCGCGGTGGTCTCTTTTTACGAGCCCGTGTCCCCCAGGGAGCGGGAACGGTTGGCGCAGGCCGCGCGGCGGGATCCTGAACTCCGACGCGAAATCGCCACCTTGCGGGGCGTGCGAAACCATGTCCACCTGGAAACACCCGCACTGGACGTGGACCTGACCGCCGCGGTACGCGCCCGGCTGGCGGAAGCCCAACTGGAGGCGCATACTTCCCGACCGATCGGTTTCCCCCGCTGGCGCGCGGTGGCATACGGCGCGGTGCTGACGACGGCGGCCGCGGTCATGCTGGTTGTCACGATACCGGGTATCCGGCGGGCGACTCCCGCCACGGAGCCTTATCGGGCACCCACGCCATCTGCGCGGTCCATCGCGATGGAACCCCGGGAATTCCCGGTGTCCAGCGTGCTGGCACAGGCGTGTCACCTGGTCGACCAGGGTGACCCCGCGCGGGCCCGTCAACTGCTGACGGATACCGTGGCCCAGTACCCCGATGATCCTGGCTCCGGCGAGGCACTCGCCATGCTCGCGGACCTGGAATTCAGCGAATTCCACCGATTCGACAAGGCCGAGGAATACTACGAACTGCTGCGCGTCCGTTACCCGGAGATCTTCATGAAAACCCGGGACGCCGTGGATCGTTATACCCTGCTGGCGGAAGCCGCGCCCATGTATTACGAGCCCCTTTACACGCTGGTCAACGCGCGCAAGAATGGAGAAAGCATGAACGCCCTGGAGCGGCTGATGGCCCGCTATCCCGACACCCGGATCGCGCAGGAGGCCATGCGCACCCTGACGGCGTTCCACGCGGACGGCCCCGCGTCGTCGCCGGCGGATGTCGCCTCGGCCCTGCAGCGCGCCCGGGCGCGGTGCGCGGAACCGGTGGCGGCCGCCCAGTTCGACCTGGCCCTGGGAAACCTTTACCGGGACCGGCTCAAGGATCCGGATCGCGCGGCGCGCTATTTCAACGAGGCAGCGACCTGCGGCCAGGAATACGTAGCCCGGCCCGCGCGGGAGGCCTTGGCGTCCTTGCGGTATAACTCCCAGTAGTCCAACTGCCCTCACGAACGTCCGGCGCGCGACGCGACGGGACATGCGGCCAGTGTGATACGATTGAACCCGAGACAACGCGCGGAGGAGTGCTGTCGTGGCCGGCATGAACGGTTTTCTGGAACACGTGGTACGCGGCGGCGTGGTCGACCGAAGCCTCGCCGAACGGGCACGGGTCGAATCCGAAAAATCCGGCGAACCCATCGTGGAAGCCCTGTGCCGGGTGGCCCGGATCGCTCCCGCGGAGGTGTACCGGGCCCTGGCCGAATACTGTGAAATGCCCTTCGTGCTTCTTTCCCGGCAGCAGATCGATCCGGCCATCGCCGCGCGGGTACCGGCCCGGTTCGCCACCCATTACGGCTTCGTGCCGGTGGAGGAAAAGGGAGGCGCGCTGATGATCGCCATCAGCGATCCCATGAACCACCAGCTGCTCGACGACATCCGGCTGGTGTTGCGCCGGCGGGTGGAAGCGGTGGTGACCACGCCCCAGGAAATCACGCGGGCGATCAAGGAACTCTACGGCGTCGGCGCGGACACCGTGGAAAAGATCCTCATCAGTTCCGAACACGGGGAAACTACCCTGACCCTCGAGCAGGGCCCGGTCAGTGCCGACCTCGGCGACGAATCCATCGACCCATCCATCATCAAGTTCGTGAACGAACTCATCCTCGAGGCAATCCGGTCCGACACCACGGACATTCACATCGAGCCTTTCGAGGATTCCCTCAGGGTGCGTTACCGCATCGACGGCATCCTCCACCAGGCCCCAACCCCTCCATCCATCCGGGGATTTCATAATGCCATCGTGTCGCGTATCAAGATCATGGCCAACCTGAACATCGCCGAAAAACGCCTGCCCCAGGACGGAAAGATCCTGGCCTCTTTCGGCGACAGGCAGTATGACCTGCGGGTATCCGTGCTTCCCACCCCACATGGCGAAACCGTCAACATCCGTATTCTCAGCCGATCTTCCATGGCCCTCAGCCTGGACCAACTCGGCTTTCTTCCCGAAGATCTCGATCAGTTCAACCGGTACATCTCCAAGCCCTACGGGATTATCCTGGTAACGGGTCCCACGGGAAGCGGCAAAACCACGACCCTTTACGCGGCCCTTGCCAAGTTGAACCAGGTAGATCGGAAGATCATCACGATCGAAGATCCCATCGAGTACCAGTTGGCCGGCGTCACCCAGATGCAGGTGCAACCGAAAATCGGGTTCGACTTCGCCATGGGCCTGCGATCGATGCTCCGGCACGATCCGGATATCATGCTGGTCGGCGAAATCCGTGACTCCGAAACCGCCGAAATGGCCATACGTTCCAGCCTGACGGGGCACCTCGTGCTGAGCACCCTGCATACCAATGACTCCGCGGGAGCGGTCACGCGACTGATCGACATGGGAATCGAACCTTTCCTGATTTCCAGCACCATGATCGTGTCCATCGCCCAGCGACTGGTCCGGCGGGTGTGTCCCCAATGCGCGGAACCGGTGGAACCGGATCCCCAGTTGCTTCGCTGGGAGTTCGGCGTGGAACCCGACCAGTACGGTAATGCCCGGTTCCTCAAGGGACGGGGCTGCGAGCACTGCCGCCACACGGGGTACCGAGGTCGCCTCGCCATCTACGAAATGATGCCTTTCACGGAAGCCATCAAGGACCTGACCGTCCGGCGGGCCAACGCCCTGGAAATCAAGCGCCAGGCGCTGAAGGAGGGCATGAAAACCCTGCGGCATTCCGGGTGGCGGCGCGTGGTCTCCGGGGATACCACCGTCGAGGAAGTGCTCCGGGTGACAGCGGACGCCGAGGACGTCGGCGTGAAACGGGATTGAACCGGTCATGCCGCGGTTCCGGTACGTCGCGCGGAAGGGTCCCGGCGAAAATGTCGAGGGGACCGTGGAAGCGGAATCGCAACGCGTGGCGGTGGCCCGGATCCGGGAACTGGGTTACTTTCCCCTGAAGGTGGAAGAAGATACCGGAGAAACGTCCCGGGATCTCCTTCGGGAAAAACTCCAGCGGATCAGCATTAAAGACCGCAACGTCTTTCTGCGCCAATTGGCCAACCTCTTCGAGTCAGGCATGATGATCACCCGCGCCCTGCGCACCCTGGTCGAACAGACTGAAAACCCCCGCCTGCGCAAGGTGATCGATCAGCTCCGGGAAGAGGTGCAACAGGGCAGCAGCCTCGCCGAAGCCATGGAAAAACACCCGGACCTGTTCCCGGCCATGTACGTAAGCCTCGTGCGGGCCGGTGAAACCGGGGGCATGCTGGAGGAGGTGCTCTGGCGGATCTGCGCTTTTGGTGAACAGGAAGAAGAGTTACGGGGACGCGTGGTCTCCGCGATGATCTATCCGGCCTTTCTCGTCGTGGTCGGTTTTTCCGCCGTGTTTATCCTGGTCTCTTTCGTGTTTCCAAAGTTTATCCGTATTTTCGAGGATTTCAACGCGCAATTGCCCCTGCCCACCCGGATCCTTATGGGATTCAGCGATTTCATGGGCGCGTGGTGGTGGGCGGTCCTGATCGCACTGGCTGGCGGAGTGGCAGGGCTGTTCCGGGCCTGGCGGACCGAGGGGGGGCGCCGGTATTTCGACGCGGTATTTCTCCGGATTCCCGTGCTGCGGACCCTCGTGATCAAGTACGAAATGGCCAAGTTTGCCCGGACCCTCGGCACCCTCCTGGACAATGGCGTGCCCATTCTGACGGCATTGCAGATCACCGGGGAAACCATCAGCAACCGATGGATCCGGGACGAAATCCTGACCATTCACCAGGCGGTGCGGGACGGGGAAAGCCTGAGTGAAGCGTTGCGGCGGTGCATCCATTTCCCTCCCATGGTGGTCAGCATGTTCGCCGTGGGAGAAGAAAGCGGCCGGGTTGGCGCGGTGGCCACGCGGGTGGCCGACGCGTATGACCTGGAGGTAGACCGGGCGGTCAAGGCACTCGTGGCATTGTTTGAACCAATGCTGATTGTCATCATGGGCGTCATCGTTGGCTTCCTCGTCATCGCCATGCTCCTGCCCATGCTCACCCTCAGTTCAGCCATCGGGGCTTGAACCTTCTCGCCATGCGTCCGTTTCCAGTGGGATGCGTAATCTTTAAATTTTTGTTGCAAAGTTGTATAAAACCTGTATAAAATCTCTCAGTAACTTGTTTTTTCTTGATGGAAAACGTTATACCAAATCCCTGATTCCCAATGCGGGGGAGGAGCAGAGCAGGAGAAACCGTCATGGCGCGGAATGGTTCACCCTCTGAACAGATCAAGCAGGTAATCCGTCAAATGATCGAAAAAGGGGTATTCGGGGTTGGACAGCCCGTGCCGTCTGAACTCGAATTGGCCGCCCAGTATAACGTCGGACGCGCCCATTCCCGCCAGGCGCTTCGGGACCTCGAATCGGAAGGGTATATCCTCCGATCCCGGGGACGCCGCTCCATTGTCGCCCCCAAGCAGCAATGGCCAGGCCGGGCCCTGACCTCCGTCGGGGAAAACGTGGTGGCTCTCGCCCTCCCCACCTACCAGTCCCGCTACTGCCAGGCCATCCAGCATGGCCTGTTTTCCGTCATCTCGGAACGGGGGTACCAGAGCATCGCCTACAACCTCAGTTTCGATGAGACCGGGGAACCCCATTTTCTGAAACATGTCAGTTCCCTGGGGCTGCGCGCGCTGGCCCTGTGGATCCAGAACGAAACCCCCGAGACGGAAAACCAGGTCCGGGAAATCGCCGAATCCGGCCTCCCGGTAGTCCTGGTGGATCACGAAGCCCGGCAGACCGAACTGGACGCGGTAACTACTGACAATGAACAACTTGGGGAAGAGCTGACCCGCGCCCTGCTTCAACGGGGGCACGAACGTGTTGGATTCCTGCGGGACACGTATAACCTCATGAGTACCGAGGAACGTCAGCGGGGGTTCACGCGCGCCCTGGCGGAAGCGGGCATAGCCTACCAGGAAGCCTGGGGAGCGGCTTTCAATCCTCACCACGGGGACGAAGTGATTCAGGCGGTGGACATGGTTATGGCCCGGCGTAACCCGCCCACGGCGTTCTACTGTTCTCACGACGCCCTGGCCCAGGTGGTGGCCGATCGCCTGAACGTACTGGGATACCGACTGGGAGAGGACATCGAACTCGCCACCTCGGATGACGACGGCCTGTTGCAGGAACGGGGTGTACCCGCCATACTCATGCGCCAGCCTGGTTACGCCATTGGCCGTAAAGCCGGAGAATTATTGCTGGAACGCATCGCTGACCCGTCGTTACCCCCACGGGTGGTACGGCTGGCCCCGGAATGGGTGCATCGGTCAAACGGGGACCCGATTGCCGCGAAGTAACCTGGGCCCGTGGACTTAAAAACATGGTTGGAGCGGTTGGAGGTAGCGCGCAATGCCTAAAATCAATAAGCCCAAGGGAGAATGGACCATCCACGATATCGCGCGGGAACTAGGCGTCTCCGCGAAAACGGTCAGCCGGGTGCTCAACCACAAGGACGGGGTCGGACCAGAACTGCGGGAGAAAATCCAGCGCCTCATGGACGAGGTGGGCTACCAGCCTCATCTTGGCGCGCGTTCGTTGCGCACCCGGGTCAGCACATGTATCGGCGTCACCATGCCGGTGGGACCGGAAAGCGCGCCCCTGAGCCAGAATTTCGTGCTGTGGATCGTGGAACAGATCTACGCTGCATTCGGCCGGCTGGGCGAATACGTGTGCATGGACCTGAATCCCAGGGCCGGGATAGACGCGGGTGATTATGGCCGGGGTATCTGGCAGCACCTGTTCAAGGCATGCGTGATCGCCGGCCCATTGCCGGTAGATGACCGTATTTTCCGGCGCATTCACGACAGCGGCGCCCGATACGTCGTGTTCAGTCGACTGGACAGCGTGCCAGAAGCCAACTGCGCGGTGGTGGACTACGAGCGGGCCGCGTACGAATCCACCAGGTTCCTGATCGACCGGGGACATCGGCGTATCGCGATGTTGCGTTCGTTCGAAGGGCTCAATCCAGGACTCGAACGGTTGCGTGGATACAAGCGTGCCCTGGAAGAAGCAGGGATTCCTTTTGATGAACGGTTGGTGCGCTCGGTGGGACTGAGCACCGATTCAGTGGCCGCGGGCACCCATTTCCTGCTGGCCCAAGAAGGCGTAACGGCCTTGATCGACAGCAGCAGCATGGAAGACGGTAACAGCCTGAAAGAGGGAGCGGCCCGGGCCGGTAAACATTTTGGCGAAAACGGTATTGAACTGGTGGCGTGGACCTATCTTAAGGACATGGCGGTATGCCGCGAAGCGTCCGCGCACGTCTGGCTGCCCATGCGGGAATCCGCCAGGGAAGGCGTCATGATGCTGGCAGACCGGGTATACGGACGGGCGGAGGGCCCCATCCACGTGGTGTATCCCCCGGTGCTGCAACCGTACCCCATTGAGCAACTGTTGCCGACGCCCAAGCGGTTCTTCTACCAAGAATAACCCCTCAGGGCTTGCGCCAGCGCAGGTACAGGTCGTTGCCGATCCAGCGGTGGAAGGGACGCGATATCGGGGCCGCGATCCGGTAAAGGGGGCTCCGGGCAAGGTCACCCGTCAGGCGGTGACTCCCGGCGCGGAGCAGGTCAGGATCCACCCAGATTTCCGGTGCTGGATTGACCAGCCCCGCGTCCCGCGCAACGCGACGTAAGAGGGTGGGCGTGTATTCCTGGATGTGTACCCGGTCCATGACAGCCAGTTGCGCGTCCACGCCGTCAACGGTCCCGGGACGGAACCACCGCAGCATGGGTCGGATAAGCCGGGGCCACAGGACCCGGTGAAACACCAGGTTCGGCGTCGTGTGCGCGAGCAGTACTCCGCCGGACTTGAGCACCCTGGCCATTTCCCTCAGCAGGTAAGCACCCCCCGCGTAATCTAGGTGTTCAATGAGGTCCCCGGCGAACACCCGGTCGAACTGGTTATCCGCAAAGGGCAGGTACCGACAGTCCCCCCGAACCAGCACCGGTTTTCGGGACCTGCCGGCACCCAGGGAGGCCGCGAGGCGACAGGCGGCCGGGGAGAAGTCCAGCCCCACGGCAAGGGCGCACCGGTCCACCAGCGCGTAAAGCAGTTCCCCCCGCGCGAAGCCAAGTTCCAGGACACGATGACCCGGGTCACATGCCAGCATGGAAAGGTGCTTTTCCCGCAGCCAGGACAACCGGCCCGACCTGAACCCGGCGTAGCCCTCCACGTCTTCACTCAGGAAATAAGCCTCCGGGTAGGCCCCGGGATCAAGGGAACGCCCCCGGGATTCCGGGCGCGGATCACTCGTCGACGCATCCGTCATTGAACAGGCACCTTAAGCCCGTATTCTTCAATCTTGCGGTACAGCGTGCTGCGCCCGATGCCCAGCAGGGCCGCGGCGTCCCGGACATTCCCCCCGCACAGTCGAAGGGCTTCCTCGATATGCCGGCGTTCCATCTCCTGGAGGGAGAGGAAACCGCCCGCCTTCCGCTCGGGAGGGGGTGTGCCCAGGGCAAGGTCGCTTTCGTCGATCACGTCACCCTTCGCGAGGGCCACGGCGCGTTCCACCACGTTCCGCAGTTCCCGGACGTTTCCGGGCCAGGTGTGCCGCTGCAGGGCGCGCAACGCCGTCGGCGTGAACCGGGCGTGGGCGGCCGCGCCACTGCGGGCCAGCGCGCTGGATAGAAAGTACGCGGCCAGTTCAGGAATGTCGCCGATCCGTTCACGCAGGGGTGGGATGTACAGTTCCACCGCGTTGAGCCGATGATAGAGATCCCGCCGGAATCGTCCTTCTTCGACCGCGCGGCGGATGTCGGCGTTGGTGGCGGACACGACCCGCACGGTCACCTTGATTTCCGCCTGGCTGCCCAGTCGCCGGAACGCCCCGGTCTCAATGGCGCGCAGCAGGCGGGCCTGATTGGCCAGGCTCAGGTCGGCCACCTCGTCGAGAAACAGCGTGCCGCCGTTGGCTTCCTCGAGCAGGCCGCGCCGCACGGCGTGAGCGCCGGTGAAAGCCCCCTTCTCATGACCGAACACCTCGCTTTCGAACAGTTCATCGGGAATCGCCGCGCAGTTGACCGCGACCATCGGCCGATCCGCCAGGTCGGACAGTTCGTGAATCATGCGGGCAACCAGTTCCTTGCCCGTGCCGGTTTCGCCAAGAATCATGACGTTCAGGCGGGTCCGGGCGTACTGCCGGGCTTTTTCCCGGAGCGTTTTCATGGCCGTGCTGCCGCCCAGGATCGGCCCGGCGTTGGTAACCCCTGCCACGAGTTTACGGTTTTCCGTTTCCAGTTGTTCCAGCCGTTCCATGGCCCGCAGGTAAGGCGCGCCCGTGTGGGCGAGGGCCAGCAGGGTGGTCAGATCGTCCTCATCGTGCATGCGTCCCGGGGTTTCGCTGCGCGCCACCAGGACGCCCACCGCCACGCCCGCGAGAATCAACGGTGCCACCAGGGTCGTCCGCACGGCTGGCTTGCCGTCCTCCTCGATGGACTCCGGTAACAGCACGCCCTTCTGGCCGGAGAGGGCGTCCGCCACCAGGTCCCGCAGGACGGTATCTTTTTCGAACACGGCCACGCCCTCCCGGGGCCACACGGCTACCCGGCTTTCGGCGTCCGGCTTCCATACCAGCCAGGCCTGCATGGGTGCGACCCGCTCCTGCACTGCCTGCAGCAGCAGCGAGGCCACGCCGCTCATGGAACGGGCCATGCTCATGGCAATACCCAGGTTAACCAGGTGAAGCAATTCTTCGGTGGACCGTGGTTTACCCTGGCCAAAGAGGGATTCCTCATCAGACGGTGAATAGATTGGCCCACCCAGGGACAGGGCCGACGTGGCCTTGCCCGGCCTGGGCAGGCTCCGGGTAACGCCATTGGCTGGTTCCGTGGCCCGGATCACACAGAAAATCGTCGCCCCCACGCCGATTTCATCCCCCGGGGAAAGCACCGCTTCGCTGACCGGCGCGCCATTAAGCAGCGTGGCGTTGCGACTTCCCATGTCCCGAAGTTTCAGGGCATCATTTTCGAGGGCCAACTGGCAGTGCCGACGGGACACGGTGGGATCATCCAGCCGGATGGTACACCCGGGATCCCGCCCGATGACCAGGGGAACCGGTCCGATCGGCCATGCCACGCCACGATCCTGGCCTCGGCGAACCGTCAGGTAATACGGCATAAGGCAAGCCTCCTCTCGGACATCCCCGAATCGGGACTTATTCTACATCTATTATGCCCGCTTTCCCAGAATGAGACAACAGCCGAGCCAGGCATACCGGGTACAGGGTTCATGCCTGGCCCCCGCGCGATACCGTCATGCCCGGGCCGAATGTGTGTCATAATGAGGGATCAGCACTCCCGTGAAGGCGCTACCTGGTGAACATGAAAAACAACCACGCACTGCCTGGGGTCCAGGGGTACGGCATCGCGGCACTGGCCCTTGGGATAGGCTTGGCCATGACAGGCCTTGCCCTGTTGCTCTGGCCTGGCTCCACGGTCGAACCGGCGTTGTCCCCTGCTCATCCCCGGCCATCGGGGCGCCCGAACATCGTCCTCATCGTCATAGACGCGTTACGGGCGGACCGGATCGAGGCCCAACGCAACGGCCTGCCGGTCATGCCATCCCTGGCCTCGCTGGCCCGGGCGGGCACGCTGTACGCGAATGCCTGGGCACCAGCCAGCTGGACCCGCCCGTCCATGGCTTCCCTGTTCACCGCGCTGCCCATGGAAACGCACCAGGTCCGGTGGAGCGCGGATCCAGATCAGCCGGACGGCCCGTCAGACGTGTTATCCGACGCCTTCGAAACCCTCGCGGAGTACCTGCGCGCCGCCGGATGGCGGACCATCGGCGTCCAGACCAATCCTAATTGCCTGCCCGAGTTCGGCCTGGCTCAGGGCTTTGAAACCTACGCCTTTTCGGCGGCGTGGCGGGCGGAACAGGTTACCGATAAGGCCCTTGAACTGGCCGCCGGCTCGTCTTCGCCTTTTTTCCTGTATGCCCATTACATGGAGCCCCACCTTCCATACCCCGCGTCACCGGAGGCCCGCGCCGCGATGGGGTGGCCTCCTTCAGGCCTGTCTCCCACGGAACTCGAAATTGTGGACAAGGGCTTCAGGGATTATTTCTGGTCCTACCTGCGGCACCGCTATGGCATGTCCACCACGTCACCGCCAGCGTTTTCTGACGTCCAGCGGGACGCGACGCGGATGATCTACGACGCGGCGTGCCGTACCGCGGATACCGCCGTGGGCCGGCTGGTCCACTCTCTCGAACGGCAGTTTCCAGCCACCCTCTTCATTATTCTGGCAGATCACGGAGAACAGTTCTGGGATCACGATCTGCTGGGACATGGCTTGAGTCTCTACTCGGAGGAAACCCGGGTGCCCCTGATCCTGTACGGGTGGCGCACGCCCAGGGGATTACGGGAAACCACCCCCGTATCCCTGCAGGATGTGATGCCCCTTCTGGCCGATCGCCTGGGATTACCACCCCGGGATCACTGGATGGGTACCGCGCCCGGGCTCCCGGAACGCCCGGTATTTTCCAGCACCCGCGCGCCATGGCCTTCCTGGAACGTACACCTGGACATGGTCGTCTTCGGGCCATGGAAACTGATCCATGACGCTCGAAAAGATACCTGTGAACTGTATAACCTGGAAGCGGACCCTGAAGAACACCGGAATCTCTGTTCAGAGACTCCCGAGGTAGCGGACCGGGGAAGAAACCTGTTACGTGAACACCAGGAAAAGGCCATATTCCGGCGTCAGGCGGGACAAGAAACCCGGCAGGTGGACGAATCCGTGCGAGAACAACTCCGGGCCATCGGGTACATGGAATAACCGGGCAAGGGCCGGCCCGAAAAATATATAACGTCCGGAACACAACCTGTTCCGGACGTTACATTTTTTCTACAGTTGCTGATTGCCTCCTGAAACCTACTTCTTGGCGGGAGTCGCCTTCTTGGCGGGGGTCGCCTTCTTGGCGGGAGTCGCCTTCTTGGCGGGGGTCGCCTTCTTGGCGGGAGTCGCCTTCTTGGCGGGGGTCGCCTTCTTCGCGGGAGCCGCCTTCTTGGCCGGGGCCGCCTTCTTGGCCGGGGCCGCCTTCTTGGCCGGGGCCGCCTTCTTGGCCGGGGCCGCCTTCTTGGGGGCTTCGTCTGCCATGTGCTGTTCCTCCGATTGCCCAGAGTTACTGGTTGAACCGACTTCAAGTACCCGACCCGCCCGGGCCGGGATTTCGGCCAAAAAATGGTTTTTCAGGTTTTCCGTTAAGTACGTGGTGCCTGAAAACTTCTTTAACCGCATTCATTCAACTGTAAACCACTATAAGTTGTGGCTTTCAAGCAAATGTATATCATATTTTGAATCAAAAGTCAAGCATTTTTTTAAAAATACGCTTACTTTTTTTCCAGATAATTTCAATAAAAAATGAAACACCAAGGGTTAATCGAAGCAAAAAGAGCCAGGATCCATGAAAAGAATGGACTGCCCCCTGAACGCAACACGCTTAATTACAAATATTGTATTGGTTGTTGCTACATGAAAATTAATAGTGTTATCGATTCATACAGGGCGGCAAAGGCAAGTTGAACGCCGATAAATAAGGTTGCGCCAGCGAGTGATCGGAAACCGAACGTCATCCCCGCCAGGGAGAAACGGCTCGGACGAAACAGAAAACGCAATACCCATCGGCTCCAGCAGAGTACCGCGAATACCGCGAGCAGATACGCCTGCAACTCCAGGCTCATGGTGACGGAATGCAGCGCGTATCCCGAAACCATCCGGGTCCACACCGGACTCATGACCAGCGCGGTGGAAAACAACGCGCTGAATACAACGAAAACACCAACAGGAAATCCAAATATGGAAAATAGTATTGTATTTCTAACCGTTTGTATTATGTAGTTGTTGTAAAAGGTTGCCCACGCGGCATGGAGAATACTTCCGGATTCGTAGGCCGCGCCTACGTACGCAAGGTCTCCCTCGGAGAAGACGTGCTGTACCGCGTTCAGCAGAAACAGGCCCAACGCGGGCATCATGATGGCGGCCAGCATGCATACCAGGACCCACGAGTAATACACGCCATGAAGCCAGTTCCACAGTCGCGTGTATCGGCGGGTCTCCCGGAGAAAGGGATAAAAAAACTGCTCGGGTCGCGCGGTTTCCGCCATGCGGTTCAGCAGATCACGTTGCAGCAGGGCCCCTCCAAGGAAGGACAGAAACAGGCCCACCAGTCCCACCAGGGTTATCGCGGGACGGGTCCGGCAGGGATCGGCGATCCAGAAGGAAGCGTTTTCTTCGTCCGCTCCGGTACCAGGTAAACCGATATTTCCGGGGTCCGTCGCGGCGGCGGGCTTCGCGTCGGACAGGAACGGCCCATCCCACGACCGGAGGTTCACGCCCGCCGTTGAGGGCACGTCTCCCGGAAGATCCTGACCGGTTCCGGCCAGCGGCTCTTCGGGGGACGATTCATCCGCGGCCTCAGCGAGACGATCGAGGCCCTTCGGATCCAGGTATCCAGACCATACCTCCGGGCATTGCCGTGTAACCGGGGCGATACCTTCACCATCCAGGGCCACAAAAGCCCAGGAAAAAGCGGGAATTCCCCCCCGCAACCGGCCGGACACCGCGCAAGGGGTACCGTGAATGTTTACCGTGTCGCAGGACGGCGAGATCAGTTCGCCGGCCAGTACTTCAGGTTTTGCCGGATCGGGTGTGTAACCGGAAGCCACGAGGGCGGCGAGAACCCGGGGCTCGGCATCGAGAATGATCAGCCACGGCGGATCAAAAGTGGGGGCGGGGGCATCCGTCGCATCGGACAACTCTGGATGCCGGAGCAGCGCGAATTCCGCGGGCGAGAGAACCTTTTCCAATGTTTCCGCGGTCAGGCGCAACACGCGAACCGGTATACATCCCGACGCGGGATCATCACGGGATTCCGGGGCGTTGACCAGCACCGCGGCACGAGACCACGGCACGGAATCCAGCCAGCGCCTCTCGGTTTCCCCGCACACCCCAAGTATTGCCGCGGCCAGTAGCATGAGCAACATGCCCCGAAGCGGCCAGCGTTTCGCCACGGGGGAAACAGTGATAACCCGGGCGTCCGGATTCATTTCGGGGCCAGGGATGTCCGACACGCGATCAGGCCGCTTCCCGCTGGGGAGTTGTGGTGGCCTGTGGCGCGGCCACGGTGAGCGGGCTGGAGGCGGGACACAGGTCGTCCACCACGCGACGCGTGAGGGCTTCCATGTACGACCCGGTGCTTGGCCCGAACCAGTTCATGAGCCCGATTTCGTAACCAAGCGTTCCCTTCTCCTCCGTTTCGTTGTAGTACTTGTCTGGAGAGAGGTAGCCGAGATACCCCGGGGCGAAACTGGTCACCCACAAATCGATACCCCGGGGAGCCATGGCTTCACGCCATTCCCGGCACAATTCACCGCTGACGTCGAAGGGAAGTCCCACAAAGATGACGTTGCCCAGGCGGAGAGCCTGAACGGCGCCTTCCTTTTTGACCCCCGCGACCAGGTAGGCCAGTGGCGAGAGCCGCCATTTCGGAGAAATGGGACGCATCTGGAAGGAAGAGGTGCCTACATCCACCGACAAGGCGGCGATGTCGGCGCGATCAACAAATTGCGGGGGATGCGCGGCAAGGTCGTCCACGACCAGCTTGGCCAGGGCCTGGCCGAGCAGCACAATCCGGTCCGAAGGCGTGGGCGCTTCAGGCGCACGGGGACTCATGGAGCCCAGCCCGCCTCCGGCGTACATGGCCATGCCCTTGACCTGGGGCGCCAGAGCCCTGCAGAGTTCGCCGGGAAACTCGGCGGTAAAATCCATCATGTCCTGGTCAAAGTTGGTGGGGTGGGCTGAAAAACGGACCAGCACAGCCCGGTCTCCATTCTCTTTTTCGAACAGGAGATACTGCAGCGCGTTATCAACAGGCCCTTTTCGAGCGCGATTTCGGATGTACTGTTCCGCGTCCACCATGCCGTGGGCGAATTTCGCGGGGGCAAGGCTGTTGCACGCGGCTTCAAGGGCTTCCGTTACGCGCTCCGCCAGGAACTCGGGAACGGTGGGATCATAGGCGCCAGAAGAGAATTTACCCGCCAGGCCTGGCAACGTGCCGCCAGGACCGCAGTGGGTATGGCTAGCGGTGAAATAGATATTGTGCCGGTCCAGTGGCGTGCGTTGCGGCGCCTTCTGCCACACCAGTTCGGCAACGGTAGGGGGGGTCAGCAGCATATCGGTGGTCACGATGGCGGCCATGTCTTTGCCGTCGGATACGGCCAGGACCCGGCAATGGAGTTCGTCCCGCACGCCCCTGGACCGCTTGCCATCCGGGCGGCCGCCGTAACCGGCCATGGGCGTTCCGATTTTCGGCGTGATCGTCACTTCGGCCCACCCGGCCTGCAGCCGCGAGGGATTCGCCGTGAAATCATTCCGGGCAGCGCCCTCGTCGATAGCCTGTAACGCCTTTTTGTAATAATTCTTTTCGGCGAAACGGTTGTCCTTGTACACGGGCCATGGACCAATAAACAGCCAGAAGAGGAACACGATCGTCACCACGACGATCAGGAAACCCAGCACGATCCGCTTGAAGATTTTCATGTTTTCGACTCCTTTATGCCGCGCGCCCGATCAGGGCATGTCCACGGATGCCTTGAGAACTCCGTCCGCGTAAGCCGCCACCAGTTCGAAGGCCCGGGGGGCTTCATCCAGGGTAAACGTATGGGTAATCAGTGACGCCACGTCGAGGCGTCCGGTTTCGATCAGCGCGATGGTACCAGGATAATTGTTCAGGAATCTGCGGCACCATTTAAGGGTAAGTTCGCGTCGCCTGGCAAAGCCGACCGGCACAAGGTCGTCGTCGTTGCCGCTGATGCCGGTGAGGACGCAGCGTCCAGCTGGCCGGCATCCGCGGACCGCGATCCAGATACCCTCGGGGCGGTTGGTCGCGTCGACACACGCGTCCGCGCCGGGACCACCCGTCTGTTCGGCCAGCCAGGACAGGGTCTCCCGCGCGCCGCCGTCCGGACCACCCGGTTTCGCGACCCACGCGGCGTCAACCCAACCTTTTTCCAGGGCAAACTCCACCCGGCCAGGCAGGAGGTCCACCCCGAAGATCCTGGACGCGCCGCCGGTTCGGGCCACCTGGGCCGTGAGCAGGCCAATGGGTCCCAGGCCAACGATGAAAACGGTATCCCCAGGTCGGAGCGCGGCCAGTTCGATCGTGTGGACCGCGACCGCCGCGGGCTCGATCATTGCCGCGACCGCCGCGGACAGGGTTGCGGACACGGGAAAACAGAACCGCGCGTCCACCGTCATCAGTTCCCGCATGGCCCCGTCGCAACCGGGGCCCCCCGGAAAGAACATCCGTTCACAGACGTTGTAATGTCCGGACATGCACCAGCGACATGCCAGGCATGGAATCCCCGGTTCCACGGCCACCCGTTTCCCCACCAGGGAGGGGTCAGCCTTTTCCCCCACGGCCACGACCACGCCCGCGTATTCATGACCCAGAATGGTGGGGCCGGTCAGCGCGGCGTGTCCGATCCGGCCTTCCAGGTAGTAGTGGATATCGGAACCGCACACCCCGACCGATTCCACCCGGATGAGGGCGTCATGAGGGCCCGGCTGGGGGGCGGGTTCTTCCACCAGCCGCACATCCCTTGGCCCGAACCATCGGGCGGCCTTGATCTTGCTCATACCGATCACTCCAGCGTTCCGGACCCGGCCGGAAAAAATCTTCAGACCCGGCCCGGCATCGGAGGGTTACAGGTGGACTACTCGACCCGACGGATCCTGGGATCCGTGAAAATGTCCGCCTCGTCCCGGCTGGGACTGGAAAATTCCGACACGATGGCCCCTTCCGGCCCGGCCTGAAACCAATGCCGGGTATTGGGGGGCAGGGTGTACTGGTCGCCTGGCCGGAGCACGATTTCATGAAACACGGTATAGGCACCATCGGGCGCGGGAGGCGGCGCGCAGTGGGGCCCTGGCGTGGGATCTCCTTCCGTGTAGAGGTATACCGTGCCCCAACGGCAACGGAAGGTTTCCTGTTTTCCCGGGTCCGCGCCCACCGGTGGATGCCGATGCTCGGGACAGGTCATGCCGGGAAACATGATCAGTTCCTTGGCGCAGTACCGATCATTGTTTTCATATACCACGATGGCCAGACCCGTGCGTTCAAATTCATTCAGCGCAAAGTCCGCCAGTTCCATCGCCGCTTTTTCGGTGGCAGTGATGACGATACCCGCCCGCTCGAGCATATCCGCCGCCCGATCCCGGTAAACACGCGCCAGTTCCTGAGGAATCATGGTGACCACCCTTATCACAACACGTGGAACATGATACGTCTTCCCGGCAGACGGTCACAACCCTTTCGGGCGCAAGTTCCATGTGAAGGCGCGCTGATCGCGGGGAAGTGGGGCTTCCCGGCGCGGGGGTTCAGGCCAGATTTTTCCGCGCATCGTTCGTCGAAATAACAACGATCTTCGTCGTATGCCGGCATGACGTGGAAATCACCATAAATTTATTTATATAATTAACATACTTTATCATATTCAATCCTCACTCCAACCCCAAATCCGTCTCTTCGGGATATGCCACTCTGGAAAAGCACCGCCCGGAATGCGCCCGCGGGCGTTCATGTTACACTTTAGATAAACGATATGGCCACGCTGATCTCCGATATAACACCGCAGGCCGCCAGCCAGGTGGTCTCGCTGGATGAGGTCGTGTCACTGCTCGAACGGAACTTTCCGGGCGGTGACATGGATCTCGTGCGCCGGGCGCACGCTTTCGCGGAGCGAGCACACGAGGGACAGGTTCGCGCGTCGGGAGAACCCTACATTACGCACAGCCTGCATGTCGCGCGGAACCTGGCAAACCTTGGGCTGGATCCGGTAACCTGCGCGGCGGGGCTCCTGCACGATGTGCTCGAGGACACCGGCGTCACGCGGGAAGAACTGACGCTGCGGTTCGGCGAAGAAATCACGTGGCTGGTGGACGGCGTGACCAAGATCAGCGGTCTGGAATTTCACCATGATCCCCAGTCGCTGGAGCAGAAGCAGGTTCAGAATATCCGCAAGATGCTCGTGGCCACTGCCCGGGACCTTCGGGTGATTTTCATCAAACTGGCGGACCGGTTACACAACATCCGGACGCTGGAGTACCTGCCGGAAGAAAAACGCAAGCGCATCGCCCGGGAGACGCTGGACATTTTCGCGCCGCTGGCGCACCGGCTGGGGATTTCCGAGTGGCGATGGGAACTGGAGGACTACGCGTTCCGGCACCTGGATCCCGTGATGTACCGGGAACTGGCCCGGATGGTCGCGATGAAACGCCGGGAACGGGAGGCCTACCTGCGGGAGACCGTTGAACTGGTCAAGGCCCGCCTGAAGGAGGGGGGCCTGGAAGCCGATGTCATCGGGCGGCCCAAGCACCTGTACAGCATCTACGAAAAAATGCAGCGGCAGGGCAAAGAATTCAACGAGGTGATGGACGTGCTGGGAATTCGCGTCATCACCCGCACGGAGCGCGCGTGTTACGAGGCCCTTGGCATCATTCATAACCTGTGGACCCCCATCCCCGGCCGCCTCAAAGACTACATCGCCATGCCGAAGATGAACATGTACCAGGCCCTGCACACCACGGTGATGCGGGAGAACGGCCTCGCGATGGAGGTACAGATCCGCACGGAAGCCATGGACCGGGTGGCCCGGGAAGGACTCGCGGCGCACTGGCGGTACAAGGAAGGAACGGCTGACGAAAAACTGGATGCCCAGATCGCCTGGTTGCGGCGGGTGTATGACTGGATCAAGGATGCCGGGCCCGTGGATGGCATGCTTGACAGTGTCCGCCGGGAATTCCAGTCCTCGTTCATTTACGTGTTCACGCCAAAGGGTGAAGTAAAGGAACTGCCCCGGGGCGCCACGCCGCTGGATTTCGCGTACCTGATCCATTCCCACGTGGGTCACCACTGCATCGGGGCCAGGGTCAACGGCAAGATGGTGCCCTTGCGGTATAACCTGCAGACCGGCGACCAGGTGGAAATCCTGACGTCGAAGCACCAGGAACCCCGGCTGGACTGGCTGGACATGGTCGTCACGGGCCGGGCCCGGGTCAGGATCCGCCAGCGGTTGCGGGAACTGGGCGAACTGCCCCCCCTGGAGGATGCCCGGCAGCCGGAGAAAGAAATCCGGAGCAGGCCGGAGTCACCGCTGGTTATTCCCGCGCGGACCGAGGAGCGCCGCGTCACCGACGACGCTACCCGTCGGAAACTGGTGCGGGTCGGCGGGGTCAAGGGGATGGCCGTGCAGTTCGCGAAATGCTGCGACCCGATGCCGGGCGACCAGATCGTGGGCTACGTGACCCGGACGCCGGGCATTTCCATCCACCGGCGGGACTGCCGGAGTTTTCAGCGGACTGCCCGGGATCCCAGGCGGATCGTTGACGCGACGTGGGAGGGTGAAGGCACATTCATGGCGTGGCTTCGCCTGGAGACACGGCATCGTCCCAACCTGCTGGCCGACATCACTGATGCCCTGCGACCCCTCAACCTCGATATTCGCAACGCCAGTTTCACGGAATGCGCAGAAGGCAGTCGCCGGCATTATTTTGATTTCAGTTTCGAGACTTCCGACCACCGCACGGTGGAGCAGGCCCTTCGGGTGGTGCGCACGGTACCCGGCGTGCTGGGTGCCCGTACGCTGGACGCCCATGGCGTAAAGACCCCCCTGCCATCGCACCGCCCCTCTCCGTCTCGGGGGGGATGAACAGGGTCCGGGATCTTCCATGTTCAGCCGTCAACCATTCAAGCTGGTCAGTCCCCACGCGCCCGCGGGGGACCAGCCGCAGGCCATCGAGGAACTCTGCCGGGGCATCGAATCCGGGGAGAAACACCAGGTGCTGCTGGGAGTCACCGGGTCGGGCAAGACCTTTACCATCGCAAACGTGATCGCCCGGCTGAACCGTCCCACCCTGGTGCTGGCCCACAACAAGACGCTCGCCGCCCAGTTGTACGGCGAATTCCGGGAACTGTTTCCGGAGAACGCGGTGGAATACTTTGTCAGTTACTACGATTATTACCAGCCCGAGGCGTACGTGCCGGAAAAAGACCTGTACATCGAAAAGGAATCCTCGATCAACGAGGAAATCGACAAGATGCGCCACGCCGCCACCCGGGCTGTGCTGACCCGCCGGGACTGCATCATCGTGGCGAGTGTATCGTGCATTTACGGCATTGGCTCGCCCCAGACCTACTGGGGGTTACGGGTGGAGATCGCCACGGGAGATTTCGTGTCCCGGGAAGAACTGATCGACCGGCTCGTGGCCATGCAGTACCAGCGGAACGACATGGACTTTCACCGGGGGACCTTCCGCGCCCGGGGGGACACGCTCGACATCTTTCCCGCCTACGAAACCGACCGCGCGGTGCGCGTCCGGTTCTTCGGGGACGAAGTGGAGGAGATCAGCGAGATCGACCCCCTGCGAGGCATCACGCTGCGGAAACTGCCCCATGCCGCCATCTTTCCCGGCAGCCATTACGCCACCCCGCCGGACCAGTTGCGCCGGGCCGTCAAGGCGATCCGGGCAGAACTGTTCGAGCGGCTCAACGAGTTGCGCGCGGAAGGCAAGGAACTGTACGCGCAGCGGCTCGAGCAGCGAACCAGCTACGATCTCGAGATGCTGGAGGAGATGGGGTACTGCTCGGGGATCGAGAACTACTCCCGGCACCTGGACGGCCGCCGTCCCGGTGAACCGCCGCACACCCTGCTGAGTTATTTCCCCGAGGACTTCCTGCTGGTTGTCGACGAAAGCCACATGACCATCCCCCAGGTGCAGGCCATGTTCCGGGGGGACCGGGCCCGCAAGGACAAGCTGGTGGAATACGGTTTCCGCCTGCCTTCGTGCCGCGATAACCGCCCGCTGACGTTCCGGGAATTCGAGAAGCGGATCAACCAGGTCATCTACGTCAGCGCGACCCCCGGACCTTACGAACTCAAGCAGACCGGCGGCGTGGTCGTGGAGCAGGTGGTGCGACCGACGGGCCTGGTGGACCCGGAAATCATCCTGCGCCCCGCGGCCGGCCAGGTGGACGACCTGCTTGGCGAGATCCGCCAGGCCGTGGCAAAAAAGGAGCGGGTCCTCGTCACCACCCTGACCAAGCGCATGGCCGAATCGCTGACGGAATACTATGCCGAACTGGGTATTCGCGTCCGGTACATGCATTCAGACATCGACACGCTGGAACGGATCGAGATCGTGCGGGACCTGAGGCTGGGGGCCTTTGACGTGCTGGTCGGCATCAACCTGCTCCGGGAGGGCCTCGACATGCCGGAGGTGGCACTGGTGGCCGTGCTCGACGCCGACCGGGAAGGATACCTGCGGTCGGAGACCAGCCTGATCCAGACCTGTGGCCGGGCCGCCCGCAACGTCCATGGCCGGGTCATCCTGTACGCCGACACCATGACCGGCTCCATGCGTCGCGCGATCGACGAGATGAACCGGCGGCGGGCGAAGCAGATCGCGTACAACCGGGAACATGGCATCGTGCCGCGGTCGATTTCGAAGCCGGTTCCGGACCTGCTGGCCCGACTGGGAGCCCTGGCCGCGCGGAAGGAAGAAGCGGCCCGGGCCGCGGAAGAAGCGGCGCCGTACCTGCTGTCGCCGCGGGACCTGCAACGGGAGATCGAGCGCCTGCGCAAGGAGATGAAACGGGCGGCGGACCGCATGGATTTCGAGCGCGCGGCAGTCCTGCGCGACCGGATCCTGTCCATGGAACGCCAACTGCTCGAAGCCGGCGCGTGAGGTCCCCACCTGACGCGAGGCCCCTTTCACGGTTCCGGTTCGATGAACGCTTCGCTGGCGATGACGCGGGGGGCGTCTTCGGGCTGATTCTGACCGGCTTCGCCGGGCGCCTGCATCCGGTCCAGGCCGTACTCGAAGTACAAGAGTTTCAGGGCCTTCATGAAGTCTTCGTCGGACTGGTTGTGCCGGCGGAAGCCGTTCAACTGGCGATGGAGGGCGGCCGGCAGCGGCTTGATAAACGCCTCGTAGAGCGTGTCCGCGAACCGTCGCAGCTCCGGATCGTTCGTCTGGGCGGCGAAATCGCCCAGCCGTTTGAGCACGTACCGCTGGCCGGGGCGCAGCCGTTGCAGGCGGTTCTGCTGGTTCCGCCGCTGTTCGGCGTCCTCCCGGAAACGCCGGAGGATTTCCATGACCCGGGTGTTGTGCTGGCGGGGCAGCGATTCCCGCGGGGTGTCGGGGGCGCATCGCAACCACGACAGGGCGGTTTCGATGTCCACGGGTTGCACTTCACCGCCGTCGCAACTGTAGAACTGCTGAAAGCCGTCGGACGCGCATAGGGCCAAGGCGTGGGGTCCCCGGCCCACGCGGCCGCACCGGATCCCATCCCGCAACTCGCAGATCCGCTGGTATTCCTCGGGGTCTTCCTGCCGCATCCGACGGAAGAATTCTTCGGCCTCTACCAGGTCCATGATGGTTTCGTCGCCTTCTTCGGCGTCAGCGAGGACTTCCGACCGTTCGTCGTAGATGGCGTAGAGGGCGTCCTCGTTGAGGGCCTCGGTCTCCTCGAGGATCTGGGTATCCAGACCGATCACCTGGTGGATCTCGCTGATCCGCCTCCGGAGTTTTTCGGTCAGGCCCAGGTTTCGTTCGATGCCCGCTTCGGGCAGGAAGTTGAATCCCCAGATTTCGTCGTTTTCCGAACCGATGCGGTCAATACGGCCGAACCGCTGAATCAGCCGGACCGGATTCCAGTGCAGGTCGTAATTGACAATCACGTCGCAGTCCTGCAGGTTGAGGCCTTCGGACATGACGTCGGTGGCCACGAGGATGTTGATTTCCTGGTCGCGGGCCAGGGCCGTTTTCGCGTTAGCCTTGGGGGCGAAGCGGGCCGCAATCCGGGCCTGGTTGGCGCTCTGACCGGTGACCATGGCCACGTCGGGGCGATGGCCGTCCGAGTTCAGCGCGTTGAACAGGTACGTTGCCGTATCGGCAAACTGCGTGAACACCAGCACCTTGCCGCTGGTTTTTAGAAAGTTGTTCCGCATGCCTTCGAGGAAACAGTGGAGCTTGGCGTCCCTGGCGGGGATGATGGGATCCACCATCCGGTGGATTTCCTCCAGCACGGCGATATCGGACGCGACGTCTTCCCGCAGGCGGGGCAGGTCGAAGGCCTCAATTTTGTACGGCGATTTCTCCCGCAGGTTCTCCCAGTCCAACTCCCCGGCGGTATCCATTTCGTAGAACTGCCGGACGTCCAGGCCGGCTTCCCGGGCGAGTACCACGCCCCGGTCCAGCCCTTCCAGAAACTGCCGGTTGGCCTCCAGCATCCGGTGGACCGATTCCCGGAAGGCCTGGACGCTCGATTCCAGCCGTTTGAACAGCAGGATGCGGATCAGGCCCCGCATGTTGCGACCGCCCCGACGCAGGTCCTCGTATACCTTCTTTTTCTGAAAGGATTCTTTCAGGTACAGGCCGAGCCCGAACCGGGCGTAGGTCATGGCGTGGCCGTCAACATCCTGATCGCCGTTGATCAGGGCCCGCAGCCGGTCGTAAAAGCCGGCGTAGGTGGCGTCGATGTTGTAGGACAGGGTGGAAAGTCGCCGCCTGGGGAATCCCTGGCGTCTGCCGCTGACCATCACGAACGCGTGGCGTTCGCCCCGCAGGTAGGGCGCGGCCTGGGCGTCGTCCAGGTCGCGCAGGCGTTGGCCCGTGTCGTCGGCGATGCCGTACCACCGCAGGATATGCCGGCGGGTGCGCCGGACCAGCACCATTTTCAGCAGGGCGGGCAGGGATTT